>OGRY01000006.1_pt1 | contig 252366 bp, 212 predicted proteins | sample 1553551 | NCBI WGS metagenome assembly OGRY01 (sample SAMEA2580101, study PRJEB22360) | human gut metagenome | biome: human gut; feature: human-associated habitat; material: faeces | place: Denmark | collected 2008/2010
CTTAGCGACCGTATCTCATTGGTTTTCGAGCCGTGTCTCAATAAAAAGCGCATGGGGAATTGTATGCGTCGGCAAAATAATCCTTGCGAAATCTTCCACTATTGGGAATTTTATTTTACTTTTGTATCACTGAAGAGAAAGAAAATGAAGATCATTGATTCTGAAAAACTAGAGAAGTTTATTCGTAAACATGTTGATGCGGATAAACCAATCCAAAAATGGATAGAAACATGTGAAGCCGCTAACTGGAAGAATCATTCTGATCTGAAAAATGATTTTCTTTCTGCGGATTACGTTGGCAATAGCCGGTATGTATTCAATATTAAAGGTAATAACTATCGGATTGTTGCTGTCGTAGTTTTCTTTGCGGGTCGGATGATTATCCGTTTTATCGGTACACATCCGGAATATGATAAGATTGATGTGAAAACTATTTAAAGAAGAGGAGCATATTATGGTTATTAAAAATGATGCTCAATACAGAGAGTATAAGAACACGATGGAAACAATTATCGCAAAGGGGACACAACTTGGCGATATGGAACTTTTGCCACAGTCTGATAAAAACGAGTTTATCTGCCTTACCGATGCGATCCATGAATGGGAGGCAGCCTATCATCCATTGCCCGGTAAAGTATCCTCGCTGATAACAGACGAGATAAAAAAGCGGATGGTAGATAAAAAGATCAAACAAAAAGAAGCTGCGAAGATGCTTGGCATATCAGAGTCCCGAGTTAGTGAATTGCTGAACGGGAAACGTGCGCTTAACCTAAATATTGCTAAACGCTTACGTGATTGTTTTGGGATTCCCGCTGATTTTATACTTGATCATATTTAAGGGGTAGGGCGCAAGGGTGCGTATCTTTATGGGTTTTCAGGGCGATTAGGGCGATGTTTTACGTGGTTTTGAAAAACTTTTCGTATAAAGTAATTTTGTGTCTTACTTACTAAGTGTGTATCTATTTTTTTATTTTCGGAAAATGTTTTTGCGAACACGTAAAAGATCGCCCTAATCGCCCTGAAGGTACTTATAAAGGAAGCCTAGGATCGCTGTTATCCTTTTGATCTTTAGTTATATCCTTGTCGTTTTTATTGGATTTCACTTGCTCTTGTTCAGGGCGATAGAAATTGTGTTTTACTTGTTCTAAGGTGATCTCTACCACCTCGAACAGTCGTTTTCCGTTCGATTTTACGTAGTTAAAACCATGTTTTTTCAGCACCTTGCTCAACGTAACTATATTGGAACGTGTCGGCGTGATACGTGTAAATACACTTAGTTTCGTCATAATATCGCTCGCCGTAAGATACTGTGGCGTGTCAAAACGCTCCGGTTTGCGGAAATAGGTGAAGAACAATTCCTCCTCGGGGCTTCGCTGGCGGAAGGTCTCGTTGTTCTCGTTGATCTTCCGGATGTCTTCGCCGGAGAACCAGTATTTCTCGCCCCGGCGGAAGAGGGCGAGGGCTTGGGCGTAGATGTCGGCGTGTCGCACGGGCGACTGGTAATCGATCCGTGTGGCCTCGAAGCAGAGGAAGCGGCGAGACTCGTTATCGTCCGGCAGCGATTGCAAGTCGTTCACCGTGGCGGCGAAGGAGGCGTGGCGTATCTGCGTTTCGGCATAGTGTCCGTACGGGCGGCGCAGGTAGATGACCCCGGTGGAGGTGAGCGCCTTGAGGCGGTTCAGATCGGCGTAGCTCTGGCCGGACATCTCGTCGATGACGATCAAGAGGCAGTCCACCATCATCTGCGGGAAACCCTTGCTATACGGATTGACATTGCCCGTGAAAAGATAGTCCCGCAACTCGGGCGGCACGAGGTTCCGCAGCCACGAGGTCTTGCCCAGCCCCTGCCCGCCGGCCAGCAGCAGGATGGTATGGTTTTCCACGCCTAACTCCATGGAGCCGGCCACTTGTGCGATAAGCCAGCGCTTGAGGCAACCCCGCCAGAAGGCGGGCCGGGTGGTGTCCACGGTATCGGCCAGCTGCCCGATCCAGTCCGTCACCCCGTCCCACGGGGCCAGCCCCTCGAAATACGAGCGGAAAGGGTGGAACGTCTCGCTGAAGTCCGACATCAGTATGGCCCGGATGTCGTTATGCGAGCAGTAGTGGCCGTCCTTCAGGAGACTCCGCCAGAGTGAGTTCACCCAGTAGTCGGTCACCGGCTTGAAGACCGGCTTTTGACCGTTCCGCTTTTTCTTCGAGGCCACCTCCACGTACCCCCTCACGGCGTTCTTGCGGGTGAGGAAACGCTCGGATATATAATTCTCCACGGCGACCACGTCCAGCGGGCCCCCGCCCTTTTTCCGGGAGGTGGCGGCGCTCGTCTCGGCGGCGTGCTCCTCCACGTGGCTGTAGGCGCTCTCGATGGCGGCGAGGCGCTCCTCCGCCAGCAAGTCGGCGAAGGCGGTAGCGGCGTAAGCCTCCATCTCGGCCCGCTTCACGCCCAGCCGGTTCGCCCGTGCGGCCATGACGAAGATGAAGTTATTGCGGTTGCCCTCGGCGTAGGCGCCTTTCCGCTCGGCGGTCCGGCGTGCCTTCTCCAGTGGCGAGGCCACCTTCCTTTCCTTCGCCCCGGGAGCCGTCTCGCTAACCTCCTCCTTCCAAGTAAGGGGTAGCGGGGCGAGGCCCTCCGGTAGCTCGCCGGTACCCTCCAGCCAAGGGCGGTAGGCAGGCGAGAGGTATAGGGCGGGATCGTCCGATACGAAGCAAAGCCGCCCGATGTCGCTGCCCGAGGTATCCAGCTCCACGCCGAGCCGGGCGGCGTACCAACGGCTCATGGCCTCGTAGACCCTCCGGTGATTACCCGGCGTGGCGGTCTCGTCCGTGGCGGCGTAGGCGATGAGTTTCGCCCCGTCGCCGCTGGGACTGCGGAAATACGCCACGGTGTAGGGCGCTTCCGTGGCGAGCGGGGTGATACGCTCCAGCTCCCGTTCCCCTACGTGGTCGATGTCGAGTACCACCAATTGGTTATAGCGGGTGATGTGAGGGTCGAGGCGTTTCCCGGAGTAGGTGGCCTGTGGGGTGAAAGCGGGCAGTTTTTTCTTTAGTTTGGCGGCCAGTTCCTTATCGCCCGACGCTAGCGCCTCCCGCGTCTCGTCGATGAACTGCTTGTACGTTCCTCTTTGGATGTTTTCCAGTACGCCCGCTAGCGAGGCGTCTCCCTTGTATCGTCCGAAAAGGGCGAATAATGACGTGTTTATCATACTATATTTTTAAGTGATAAAAAAAGAGCCAGTGTCTCTGGCTTGATGGCGCTAAGGTAGGGAGGCGCTTTGGGACGCCTCCCAAGTTTTAACTTTTGTTGTGAAAAACGGGAAGCTTGTTATTCATGCGCTTTCCCGTATTCCTCCTGCGCCGTCGAGAGGATGCTCCGGAAGCTCCTTGGCTCCGGGCAGCCGTTGGGGTGTATCTCGAACACCTCGTCCAGCGCCCGTATCATGGCTTCCCGGTTCGTCTGCCCGTTCACCCGGAAACGTTGGTCATCGAGGATGGGCAGCGTCAGCCGCACGAAGTCTTTCACGGAGCCCGTGTAGATGATCTTCTCCCGTTTAACCAGATCCTCCTCCGGCTGGTAGTCTTTAAACAACTTATGCGCCCCTTTCGCGTCTTTTTTCAAGTCCACCCATGCCTTTTGGGCATTTTCCAGACTATCCAGCAGCTTTCTCACGCTTGTTTCCGCTTCCCGGAAACTGATTTTTTTTCATATATGATTAATTGTTAAAGTTAAAAACATCGCAAAGGTACATTATCCGCGTGATAATTCCTCGGAAGTTGTTGCTTTGCCGGATATATATGCCTATATTTGTAATTACTCATAAAAACAAAGATCGCTATGATAATAAAGAAGATTCCTTACGGACTGACGGATTTTGAGAGGATTAGGAAAGAGCCGTATTATTATGTGGATAAGACTCATTATATCGAGTGGTTGGAGGAATCTGCCAATTTCTTCTTCTTGATCCGTCCGAGGCGTTTCGGAAAGTCTTTGTTTATCAACATGCTTAGATGGTATTATGATATCTATAGGCGGGATCGTTTCAAGGAAATCTTCGAGGGGCTGTATATCGGTTCGCATCCTACGGCGGAGCAAGGGAAATACCTTGTGCTCGATTTTAATTTCGCCGGCGTGAATCCGGACCCGGACCGGTTGCTGGCCTCGTTCAATGATAATTGCTCGATGCGTTTCGATCTTTTCGCCGGGCTTTACGGACATATGTTCAATCCCGGTTTCGCCAGTGAATTGAAAAGGCTCAAGAACGCGGACGAGAAATTGAACTACCTGATCGGGCAGGCTACGTTACTGGATCTTCCGATCTACCTGTTCATCGATGAGTATGATAATTTCACGAACGCCATACTCGCCAATGTGGGGAATGAGCATTACCGTAAATTGACACATGGCACGGGGTTCTTCCGCTATTTCTTCAATAAGCTGAAAGAAGGTGCCACGGGAAACGGACCGATCAAGCGTATGTTCATCACGGGAGTCTCTCCGGTCACCATGGATGACGTGACAAGTGGATTCAATATCGGTGCCAATATGAGCACCGATCCCCGGTTTAACGGGATTATCGGGTTTAGCGAGCGGGAGGTACGTGATATGTTGTCTTATTATAAAGACGTGGATATGCTGGCCGGAGAGGTAGATGAGGTGATCGGCGTGATGAAGCCATGGTACGATAATTACTGTTTCTCGAGAGATTCGCTCCACGAGCCGATGTATAACTCGGATATGGTGCTGTATTTCCTGAATCATTATCTTCCGTTGAAAAAAGTTCCGGAGAACATGATCGATAACAACATCCGTACGGATTATAATAAGCTCCGTCATTTGATTCGCTTGGACAAGAAAATGGGCATGAACGCCTCTATCATCCAAGACATCGTGACGAATGGCGAGACCGTAGGTACCATCAAGACGGCTTTCCCCGCCGAGGATCTGGCAAAACCGGATAATTTTAAGAGCCTGCTCTATTATTTCGGGCTGCTTACCATACGGGGTACTAAATGGGGGAGTACCCTATTGGCGATCCCTAACTTGACGGTTCGTGAGCAGTTGTACTCCTATTTGGTGGAGGCTTACCGGAGCGCCGATTTATTTTCCCTCGAGATGGATCGGCTGGGGATGCTCGTGGCTAGCATGGCCTACGAGGGAAACTGGAAACCTGTCTTTGAGTACTTCGCCTCTGAATTGAAGCGACAAAGCTCTATCCGTGAGTTTATCGAGGGTGAGGCGCACGTAAAGGGCTTTTTGTTGGCTTACTTGGGCTTGACCCGTACTTATATAATTCATCCGGAGTATGAGGCGAATAAGGGATATGCGGACTTCTACATGATGCCCGATTTGTTGCATCAACCGGAAATCGTCTATAGTTATATCGTAGAGGTAAAATATGCCCGTCGTGACGCCTCCGCCCCGGAGATAGAATCGCTGAGGACTGAGGCTGCCGGGCAATTGAAACGTTATGCCGAAGATCCTAAAGTGAGAGAGACGAAGGGAAATACGAAACTTCGCCTGATAACACTGATATTTAAAGGCTGGGATTTGGTGGCTTGTGATTGAATGCCTATATTTGGCATGAAACTTTAAATCTGTATCTTATGAGAAAGCTTCTGGGTTTTTTATGCGTATGCGCGTTGGCTATCGTTACGGCTAGGGCACAAGATGCGGTGGATGACTATGTCTCTTCCGCCGCCGGCCAATCCGTGATCTACCATGGGAAGGAGCAATTAAAATATCCCACCTCGATAAGAAATCACCCCTATTTGAAGAGCGAGAAATACGTACCCGGGGATCTTAGCTTCGAAGGCATTCTCTACAAGGACGTGAAAATGCGCTTAGACCTGTACAAGAATGAGTTATTACTGCTCTCTCCGGACAATCGCTATAATATCGTCTTGCCGAGCGATCGGGTAGACTACGCAGAGTTTCATGGGTACGATATCTTCTACAGGTATCCGGACGAGCGGTCGGGCAACTTGCCGGAAGGTTATTACCTACGGTTGTATGAAGGGAAGTGTACCGTGCTGGGGAAATGGTCTTGTATATTATCTAAAACGATAAAAGATATGCAGGTCGATGAATCCTTCGATCAGTCCGTAAAATATTATATCCGGAAGGAGGGTGTTTACTATACCGTGAGGAGCAAAGGCTCCGTGTTGAAGGTCCTCAAGTCCAAGAAAAAAGAGCTGGCCCGGTATATCAAGCGGCGAAAGCTGGATTTCAAGCACGCTCCCGAGGAAGCCATCGTAGCCGTGGTGAGACAGTATGAACAGTTAAACGAGATCCCATGAGAAAGAGCCTATATATCGGTATGGTAATGTGCCTGCTGTCCGGCTGGACGGCGAGGGCGCAGCGGACGGTCGATCTGGATTTCCGGCAAGTAACCTTAAATGTCGTGTTCGACGCTATCGAGCGGCAGACCGGACAGCCCGTCTACCGGCAACCCTTGGAGACGGACTCCATGGTCGTTAGCGTACACAGTGAGAAGGAAGAGCCCTTGGTGGCGTTGCGGCGTGCGTTGGAGGGGACTCCCTTCCAAGTATCCTCGTATGGCGGCGCCTTCTTTGTATTGAGAGATAACACCTTGATGACCTCCCTGCCCGAGAACTTCTTCCTGCGGGAGAAGCGGAGAGAGGGCGATGGCGACGAGGAAGGCTCCGGTATCTCCCTGATGGCGGGCCGGAAGCAGCAGAAGGCTACCTCGGAGAACAAGGTCTACGAGATCGGCGACGCCTCGGGCAAGGCGGCGGACCGGGTCACGGTGACCGGCAATATCAGCGATTTCAAGACCGGCGAGCCGATGGTGGGCGTGGCCGTGTTCGTGAAGGACCCGATGATCGGGGCTACTACCGACGCTTACGGCTATTATACGCTGCGCCTCCCTCCCGGACGACACGAGCTGTACATACAAGGCATGGGCATGAAGGATACCCGGCGGCAGATCATGCTCCATTCCGACGGCAAGCTGGATATAGAGCTGGAGGAACAGGTCTACACCTTGAAGGAGGTCACGATCTCCTCCGAGAAGATCGCCAACGTGCGGAATACGACGATGGGCGTGGAACGCCTGAAGGTGAAGGATATAAAGAATATCCCGATGGCGTTCGGCGAGGTGGATATCATGAAGGTAGTCATGTCGCTCCCCGGCGTGAAGGCGGTGGGCGAGGCCTCTAGCGGCTTTAACGTGAGGGGCGGGGCGACGGACCAGAACTTGATCCTCTTCAACGACGGGACGGTCTATAACCCGACCCACCTGTTCGGCTTCTTCTCCGTCTTCAACCCCGACGTGGTGAAGGACATGGAGCTGTACAAGAGCAGCATCCCCGCTAAGTATGGCGGACGTATCTCCTCGGTACTCGACATCAACAGCCGGGAGGGTAACAAAAAGGAGTTCAAGGGATCGGCGAGCATCGGCTTGCTGACCAGCCGCCTTACCTTGGAGGGGCCTCTCTTCTCCGAGAAGACCTCCTTTATCGTGGGTGGACGTACCACTTACTCGGACTGGATCTTGAAGAAACTCCCCGAGAAGAGCGGCTATAAGGATGGCAACGCCGGTTTTTACGACCTGAACGCCACGATTAACCATAAGTTCGACGAGCGGAACAACCTCTATCTGAATGGCTACTACAGCCACGACCGTTTCCGCTTTAACGCAGATGAGCGGTATGCCTACGAGAACGCCAACGCCTCGGTGAAATGGAGGCATATCTTCTCGGATCGTTTCACGGGAGTCCTCACCGCTGGCTACGACCATTATGGCTACAATACCCGTAATACGGATAACCCGGTGAATGCTTATTCCCTCGCTTTCCGTATCGACCAGATGTACGGGAAGATGGACTTCACGCATTACCTGAGCGATAAGCATACGCTAGATTTCGGTGCCAGCTCGCTGTTTTACGACTTGGAGCCGGGGAAATACCTTCCCTATGGCGGGGAGTCGTTGGTGAAGGAGGACCGGATGGAGAAGGAGAAAGCGGTGGAGTCCGCTATCTATGTGGGCGATCGTTGGGATATCACCTCCCAACTCTCCTTGAACGTGGGGGTCCGTTATTCCATGTTTAACGTATTGGGGCCCCGTACCTATAATCTCTATGCCGACGACCAACTGCCTTCCTTGGCTACCGTGACGGGTACGGTGGATAAGACCGGGGCGTTCAAGACTTACCACGGGCCGGAGTTCCGGGTATCCGCCCGTTATGCCTTTACCGAGGACTTCTCCGTGAAGGCCGGCTTTAATACGATGCGGCAGAATATCCATAAGCTATCCAACACGACCATCATGTCGCCCACAGATACGTGGAAGCTGAGCGACGCCAACATCAAGCCGCAGACGGGTATGCAAGTGGCCGCCGGGCTATACCGGAATTTCTTGAACAATACGATCGAGGTCTCCTTGGAGGGATATTACAAGACGATGAAGGATTACCTAGATTACCGGAACGGCGCCGAGCTGCTGATGAACCACCACATCGAGACGGACGTGCTGAGGACCGAGGGGCGTGCCTATGGCGTGGAGCTGATGGTGAAGAAAACGCAAGGGAAGTTGAACGGCTGGGTAAGCTATACCTACTCTCGCACGCAACTGCGGCAGAACGACCCGATGATCGTCACTCCCGTGAACAAGGGGGATTGGTACGCCGCCGATTTCGATAAGCCGCACGACTTGAAGTTCGTGGGTAACTATAAGTTCACGCATCGTTTCAGCTTCTCGCTGAATTGCGACTATAGCACGGGACGGCCGATCACCTTGCCGGTATCGAAGTATCATTACGGGGGCGGTGAGTTTGTCTATTATTCCGACCGTAATCAATACCGCATCCCGGACTTTTTCCGGATGGACGCCTCGTTCAACATCGAGCCGAGCCACCACCTGACGTTGCTCACGCATAGCACGATCTCTTTCGGAGTCTATAACCTGACGGGGCGAAAGAACGCCTACTCGGTGTATTATATATCGGAGAACGGGAAATTAAAGGGATATAAGATGGCGATATTCGGGGTGCCTATCCCGTTTGTCTCTTATAATATTAAATTTTAGGGGGGAGTTGAGATGAGGAAAGAAGCGAAGATAAAAGATTCTATAAAAGGCTTTCATTGGTGGCTGGGGGCTTTGCTGTTGTTATTGTCCGCCTGTGTCACGGATTACGAGCCGAAGGGCTTGGAGCAGGTACGGGATTTGTTGGTCGTGGATGGTATCATCACGAATGGCGAGACTACGATAAAGCTCCGGAGAAGCGTGGGCCTGACCGACGATTTCACGGAGGATGAGTTCGTGAATAATGCCAAGGTGGTGGTGGAGCGTGAGGATGGAGCTGTTTTCACTTGCGCTAATTCTTCCGGGAAGGGAGAGTATAAGGTGGATATGGGAGAGCTGGACCCGGGTAGCCGGTACCGGCTACATATCTCGCTGGATGGGCTGGAGTATGAGTCGGACTATCTGGGACCGGAGATAACGCCTCCGATCGACTCTCTCTCCTTGCTGAAGAAGGGGCCGGGAGAGGAGGTCCGTCTCTGTGTGTCTACGCATAATGCCCCGGATCGATCCTCTTATTTCCGCTGGATGTATAAGGAGAATTGGGAGGTGAAGGCGGAGATCTTCATGGCCGCCGAGAAAATGGGTAATACGGTCGTAATATATGATTTACTTACATCGAATAATTTGTATTATTGCTGGGGGAAGGACAGCTCGAAGGTGATCTCCCTAGGCAGTTCCGATAGGCTGACGCAGAACGTGATCGCTAACAAAAGTATCGCCTCGTATCATCCCAGCGATCGCCGTTTCTCGATGTTGTATCATGCGGAGGTGGAACAATATGCGTTGCACCGGGAGGCTTACGACTACTATTTTAATTTGCAGAAGAACATAGAGGAGTCTGGTAGTTTGTTTGCCCCTATCCCTTCCGAGATGAAAGGGAATATCCGCTGCGTGACGAACCCGGAGGTTCCGGTGATCGGTTTCGTGGAAGTAGCGACAGTAACTCGCCTCAAGCGTTTCTTTCCGGAGATAGAGAAGGTATATGAGGCCGAGGTTACGGGCTGCGCAAGCACGATCGTACAGGGATCGGAATATGATAATAATCCGGATTACGGATATGTTTCCTATAATCCGATGAATATGGAGAGTAATACGTATGCGCTGAAACGTTGTATGGATTGCGGCCGTTTTGGTTCGAAACAGAAGCCCTCTTGGTGGCCTACCAGTCATTTATAATTTAGTTGCTATGGAGAAGTCTATGATAAAACAATGGATCTTGTCGCTCCTCTGCCTCTTATGGGCGGGGCAAACGGTTCTCGCAGGGGAATTGCGAGAGCGGGTTTATCTGCAAACGGATAAGCAATTTTATCTGTCGGGCGAGCTTGTATGGATGAAATTCATTGCCACGGATTTGGACCAACGGTTGTCCGACGTGAGCAAGGTGGGATATGTGGAGCTTCTGGATAGCGCCTCGGCGGTCGTGCAAGCCCGACTCGTGCTGGAGAAGGGGGTAGGGAATGGTTGCCTGCAATTGCCTTCTACCTTGCCGACCGGAAACTACCGGCTGGTGGCCTATACCCGTTATATGCGGAACGAGGGGGAGGAGGTCTTCTTTGAGATGCCGCTGGCGGTGGTGAACACCTTCGTGACGAACGAGACCCTGCTGACGGATACTTTATTGCCCGCTTACTCTTTTACGAGGCGAGAGGGCCCGGTTTCCGTATCGCCGGACCGTATGACCTATGATACCCGTTCAGAGGGGGAGATCCGGATAAACGGCCTGCCCCCGGATCTACAGACCCTATCGGTCTCTATCGCCGGGATTGACTTGTATAAACCTTCCGCCCGGAGCGGTATCGTTGATTGGAAACAAAGCATGCCTGCTACGGGATCATCGCCTGCCGATCGTAAATTCTTGGCGGAATACGAGGGGCCGATCCTGACGGGGAAAGTGATCGATCTGTCTACGGGCGAACCTTCGTCTAAAGAGGCGGTGAGGCCTTTATTGGGCTTTTCCGGGGGTGAGATCCGTCTTTTCGGGGGGCAACTGGGCCCTGCCGGGGAGGTGATTTTCTTTACGAAACATATATCCGGGACGCACGAGATCGTGACGGTGGCTTTATCCCCTTCCTCCTCTCGCTACCGGGTGGACATCGAATCTCCTTACGCTACACATCCGGAGAAGGAGCTTCTCGCCTTGAGATTGAATCCCGCTTGGCAAGACGAGTTGGTGAAGCGGAGCGTGGGGCTACAGGTGTTGCATGCTTACCGGTCTGATTCCTTGGTTCGGGAAAAAGCGGAGAAGCCTTGGTTCCAGTGGCAACCGGATTGGAGTTATCTTTTAGATGAGTACACCCGTTTCACGACGATGGAGGAAGTCGTTATCGAGTTTATCCCCGGCCTTCGTTTCCGTAAGATGGATGGGGTTCGCCGGTTGGCGGTCCTGACCGAGGAGCGGATCGGGTATACGATCGGTAACTCATTGGTTTTATTGGATGGTATCCCCATCACCGATCACGAGATCATTTTTAAGTACGATCCCCTAAAAATCCGGAAGATCGATGTGTATAAAGGTAAGTACGTATTCGGTGGGCAGATATTCGACGGTATCGCCTCCTTCTCCTCTTACGAGCATAATTACCCGGGTCTGGTAGTCGATAACTCCACTCAGTTCTTTGATTATGAGGGCACGCAAGCCCAGCGCATCTTCTATATGCCCGCTTACCGGACAGAGGCCGAGAAGCGATCCCCCGTTCCGGATTTCCGCCATACCTTACTTTGGCGACCCGATATCCGGACAAACGGCGAGTCCTCTATATCCATCCCCTTTACCACCTCCGACCTGACCGGTGATTTCACCATCACCATCGAAGGCCTGACCCAAACCGGCGAGGCCCTCTACGCGACGGAACAATTTCAGGTAAAATAACGTGCGATATGGATTATTCTATTTATCTTTGCCTTGACAAACAAAATATCTTACTATGAAAAAAGAAATCGGAAAATGGTTGATGGATATCGCTAAGTATGTAGTGACTGGCGGAATCATTAGCACATTCATCAGTAATTATCAACAGCAGAGTTGGATTATTTATATAAATGCGGCAATTGTTGCTATAATTACTTTTTGGGCGGGTACCCGCTATTTTAAGGAAGGAGAAAGGGCTGAAAACAGTAAAAAAAGGAGGAAATAGTTATGGGACCTTATTTATTCTTTTGTAGTATAGTGGTTATTCCTTGTGTCGTTTATCTGATATATTCATATACGCATACAAATAAGAATAACATAATGGATAGCGATAAATAGTTACTTGGATATCCTCATTCTCATCTTAAATCCGTACTTTTGGCGAAAAATCAGATTTGAAGATGAGAAGTTTCGCTAGTGACAACAATTCCGGCGTGCATCCCCGGGTAATGGATGCGATCATCAAGGCAAATGATAATCATGCGGTTGGATATGGTGATGATCCTTGGACAGAGGCCGCTACGAGTAAGATACAAGAAGTGTTCGGCAAGGATGCTTCTCCTTTTTTCGTGTTTAACGGGACGGGGGCGAACTCCGTGGCCCTGCAAGCCGTGACCCGTCCGTTTAATAGCATCCTGTGCGCCGAGACCGCCCATATCAACGTAGACGAATGTGGTGCTCCCGCACGGATGACCGGTTGCGCCATCGTCACGATTCCTACGACGGACGGTAAGCTGACACCGGAATTGATCCGTCCCCATCTGAAGAACTTCGGGGTTTGCCACCATTCGCAACCCAAGGCCGTTTATATCTCCCAAGTATCGGAATTAGGTACGATCTATACGATAGAGGAAGTGAAAGCGATCGCCGATCTCTTACATTCGTACGATATGTATCTGCATATGGACGGAGCACGCTTGGCGAACGCCTGCGCTTACCTGAATTGCACGATGCGCCAAGTGACCGTAGACGCAGGCGTGGATATCTTGAGCTTCGGAGGCACGAAAAACGGTATGATGATGGGAGAGGCCGTGGTCTCGTTCCGCCCGGAGATCACGGAGAACCTGCGATTTTACCGAAAGCAATCCGCTCAGCTAGCCTCGAAGCTACGTTATCTCTCCGCCCAGTTCATCCCTTATCTGGAAAATAACCTCTGGCTGGAGAACGCCATGAAAGCGAATATCAGTGCCGCCAAGCTAGCGGACGTGCTACGACAATACCCGGAGATTCATTTTACGCAGAAGATCGAGTCCAACCAGCTCTTCTTCACAATCCCTGCCGAGGCGTTGAGGAAGTTGCAAGATAAATATTTCTTCTATATGTGGAACGAGGAGATCAACGAGGCCCGTCTCGTTACCTCTTGGGATACTTCCGGCGAGGATATCGCTGAGTTCGAGCAGTCATTGAAAGAGATATTCGGTTAAGGTATAGATATAAAATGAATATAAACATTAGATCGAATCCTATGAGGAAATGGTTTATTTGGGCGATCGTTATGATCGGATGTTTGCCCATAAATAAGGCATTGGCACAGCAAAGCGGCGATGCCGAGCGGAATACGTTGCGTATCATGAGCTATAATATCCGCAACGGAAGGGGCATGGATGAGGTGACGGACCTCGAGCGTATAGCGGAGGCTATACGTAAGGTAGCCCCCGATGTAGTCGCCGTACAGGAGGTAGATAGCGTGACCGGAAGAAGCGGCGGGATCGACGTGCTCCGGACACTGGGAGAACGCACCCTGATGTTCCCTACCTACGCCCCGGCCATCGACTTTGATGGCGGTAAATACGGAGTAGGTATGCTGAGCAAGGAGAAGCCGGTGAGCTACCGCTATATCGCCCTTCCCGGACGGGAGGAGGAACGGGTCTTGCTATGGGTCGAGTTTGAGAGATATATCTTCTGCTGCACGCACCTTTCCTTGACGCCGGAAGACCGGATGCTTTCCTTGCCGATCCTTCGGCGGGGAGCCGCTTTCGCGCATAAGCCCCTGTTTATCGCCGGGGATTGGAACGCTACGGCGCATTCCCCCTTTATCACGGAAATCAGCAAGGATTTTCTACTGTTGAGCAATCCTAAACAGGCTACATTCCCGGCTTTCACGCCGGATAGCTGTTTGGACTATATAGCGGGTTATGTAAAGAATGGACAGCCCTTTACCCGTTTGTCCGCATGGGTTCCCGAAGAGGCGGTGGCATCGGATCATCGCCCGGTCGTAACGGAGGTTCGCCTGAAGGCCAAGCCGGAAGAGATCTTTTATGCGGCGCCCTATCTGCAAAATCCTACGGAGGGCGGCATAACGGTGATGTGGCAGACCCATGTCCCTACGTATAGTTGGGTAGAATACGGTACGGACACGCTGAATTTGAAGAAGGCCCGCACCATCGTGGACGGTCAAGTGATATGCAACGGCTTGCATAATAAGATTCGGCTGACGGACCTACGACCGGGGCAAACCTATTACTACCGGGTATGCTCGCAGGAAATCATGCTTTACCAAGCCTATAAGAAAGAGTTTGGCGAGACGGCGGTATCCCCGTTCTACACTTTCAAGGTCCCTTCCGCATCCCAAAAGGATTTCACGGCCTTGATCTTTAACGACCTGCATAAGCAGATCCCGACCCTAGACGCCTTATACGGGCAAGTGCGTGATATCCCTTATGATTTCGTGGTATTTAACGGGGATTGTATAGACGATCCCGCCAATGAGAAAGAAGCTTTGTATCATTTGGCTTATTTATGCGGGAAGGTGGGCGCCAGTCATGTACCCGCTTTCTTCCTTAGAGGCAACCACGAGATACGCAACGCTTACTCGATCGGCCTGCGTGCCTTGTTTGACTATGTGGGCGATAAGACGTATGGGGCGTTCAACTGGGGAGATACCCGTTTCGTCATGCTGGATTGCGGCGAGGATAAACCGGATAGCACATGGGTGTATTATGGCCTGAACGATTTCACCGGTCTCCGGAAAGATCAAGTGAGTTTCCTCTCGAAAGAATTGAACGGCAAGGAGTTTAAGCAAGCCTCGAAGCGGGTTTTATTGAACCATATCCCTATCTACGGAAACGGGGATGCCTATGAGCCTTGTCCGGAGCTTTGGGGAAGCCTGTTGGCGAAAGCCCCTTTCAACGTGAATATATCCGCCCATACGCATCAATACGCCTTCCACCCGAAAGGCTCGTTGGGAAACAACTTCCCGGTGATCGTAGGCGGGGGGTATAAGCTCGATTCGGCTACGGTGATGGTATTGCGGAAGAAAGGAGACGAGATGAGTGTACAAGTGTTGAACGCAAAAGGGGAGACCTTATTAGACTTGAAATTATAAGAGACAGGATGAATACGGATTTGATTTACGGGATCGATGACCGTCCGCCTTTGAAAGAGACGCTTTTTGCCGCCATCCAACATCTGCTGGCTATTTTCGTTGCGATCATAACACCTCCCTTGATTATCGCCGGGGCGCTGAAACTGGATCTGGAGACGACCGGTTTCTTGGTTTCCATGGCCCTATTCGCCTCCGGGGTATCCACATTCGTTCAATGTCGTAAATTAGGACCGGTCGGGGCGGGGCTGCTATGTATCCAAGGAACCAGCTTCTCGTTTATCGGCCCGATTATCACGGCTGGTTTGGCGGGAGGGCTTCCCCTTATTTTCGGCGTTTGTATCGCCGCCTCTCCGGTAGAGATGATCGTGAGCCGTACTTTTAAATATCTGCGCTCGGTGATTACTCCCTTGGTATCGGGTATCGTGGTGTTGCTCATCGGCTTGAGCTTGATCAAGGTAGGAGTGGTCGCTTGCGGCGGGGGGTATACGGCTATGGATAACGGTACGTTCGGTAGTTTGCGTAATATCGGAGTAGCTGTGTGCGTCTTGTTGAGTGTCTTGTTCTTCAATCGTTGTAAGAACAAGTACTTGCGGATGAGTTCCATCGTGCTAGGGTTGTGTATCGGTTACGCGATCGCTTTCGCCATGGGGATGGTGGATATGGAGGCTGTCTCCTCGCAAAACCTGAGAGGGTTTAATATCCCGGTTCCTTTCAAATATGGATTGGATTTTAATATCTCTTCATTCGTGGCGATCGCATTGATCTATCTGATCACGGCGATCGAGGCTACGGGGGATATTACGGCCAACTCGATGATATCGGGGAAATCGATCGAGGGAGAAGGCTACCTGAGGCGAGTCTCCGGCGGGGTGCTGGCGGATGGGGTGAACTCGTTTATCTCCGGAATTTTCAACTCTTTCCCGAACTCTATCTTCGCCCAAAATAACGGGATCATCCAGCTGACGGGAGTCGCCAGCCGGTACGTAGGGTATTATATCGCGGGTATGCTGATCCTGTTGGGATTATTCCCGGTTGTCGGCGTTATCTTCTCCTTGATGCCCGATCCGGTGCTGGGAGGGGCTACCCTGCTGATGTTCGGTACGGTGGCGGCGGCAGGTATCCGTATTATCGCCGCCCAAGATATCAACCGGAAGGCCACGTTGGTGTTGGCGGTTAGTTTGTCCTTGGGGTTGGGGGTGGAACTGATGCCGGATATTCTAGGGGCCGCTCCTCAAGTGATCCGTGGCATTTTCTCCTCCGGCATAACGACGGGTGGCTTGACGGCCATTCTGGCGAATTTATTTATACGTGTAAAAGAAGATCAAACAGAATAACAAATTATGGAATTATTGAAGCAACGCATCTTGCAAGACGGCCGCTGTTATCCCGGTGGTATCCTTAAAGTGGATAGTTTTATCAACCATCAAATGGACCCGATGTTGATGTATAAGATCGCCGAGGAATTTATCCGTCGTTTTCAAGATCGTAAGATAAACAAGATCGTGACCATCGAGGCGAGCGGTATCGCCCCGGCCATTATGGTGGGTTATATCATGCAGTTGCCGGTGGTCTTCGTAAAGAAGAAGAAACCGAAGACGATGGAGAACATGCTCTCTACCGTGGTCCATTCCTTCACGAAGGATCGTGACTATACGGTATGTATCAGCAATAACTTCTTAACCCCGGAGGATCATATCCTGTTTATCGATGATTTCTTGGCTTACGGAAACGCCGCCATGGGAATGGTCGAGTTGGCGGAGCAATCGGGAGCCGTGATCGAGGGTATGGGTTTTATTATCGAGAAGGCGTTTCAAGATGGCGGGAACCTGCTGCGTGAAAAGGGCATACGTGTGGAGAGCCTCGCCATTATCGATAATCTGGATGATTGTAAGATAACGGTTCGTTAAAGGAAAAGATATGGATGAGAGAATAAAAGAAAAGTTGATTAACCGTGCGAAGACGAATCCTTATGTGAATTTTCTGGGGATCGACTTCACGGTTATCGAGGAAGGTCGTGTAGAGGCGCATATGCCCTTGCATGACGAGCAGAGACAATATAGCGGCGTGACGCATGGGGGTGTCTTGGCTGCTTTGGCGGATACGATCGCCGGTTTCGCCGCCTATACGATGACCCCGCTGGAGAAAGACGTGCTGACGGCAGAGTTGAAAATGTCTTTCTTACGGGCCGCTTGGGGTAATGAGCTGATCGCCAAGGGTACCGTGATCAAGGCGGGACGGAATATACATTTTTGTGAGTGCGAGATTTATTGCGACGATAAGTTGGTGAGCAAATCTTCCGGCACCTTTTGTGTGGTCCATCCCCAAGTATAGAAAAGATGTTACTTATTTATCAATATCATGAAGACTTCAAATGTAAAAAGAATCCTTTGCGGCTGCCTGTTGTTCGCCGCTACGTGGCCGGCATTCAGCCAGCCTGCCACGAATCCCCGCCTGATCATCCGTGCGGATGACATGGGGTCGTTCCGTTCCGCCAATATAGCGTGTATGGAAGGGTATAAGAATGGGGTGGAGACCTGTATAGAGGTTATGGTTGTCACCTCGTGGTTCCCCGAGGCCGCCCGGCTGTTGAGGGAGAACCCGGGGATAGATGTCGGGCTTCACCTGACGCTGACCAGCGAATGGGATAACGTGAAATGGCGTCCGCTGACGCATTGTCCCAGCTTGACCGATAGCAATGGCTATTTCTTGCCGATGATGTCTCCGAATCCCGCCTACCCGGGTCTGGCCATTCTGGAGAATACATGGAGCTTGGCCGAGATCGAGCAGGAGGCCCGGGCCCAGATAGAGATGGCCTTGAAGAACATTCCCCAGATCAGCCATATCTCCGGCCATATGGGATCGACCGGTTTCGATCCGGAGGTGGTGAAGCTGATGCGTCGCTTGTCCGAGGAATATCATCTGCCGGTCGTGGATCGGGTAGAGGCGATGCAGGAATACGATTTCACCTATTCCGGGTATGATGGAGCCTCCAAGACCCCGGCCGAGAAGGAGGCCAGTTTCATCCGGATGTTGGATAAGCTGGAACCCGGTAAACGCTATATGTTCTTGGATCACCCGGCCTTGGATAACGAGGAGATGAAAACCGTCGGGCATATCGGCTACGAGAACGTGGCGATGGACCGTCAAGGCGTGACCGATCTTTTTACCAGTCCGAAGGTGAAGCAAGCCTTGAAGGATAAGAACATAGACCTGATCAGTTATAACGACCTGACCAAGGAACTCCCTCGTGCGGAAGCCTCGAAAGCCTTGGATAAGGCGTTCGGCAATTATCTGCGGGCGGTGAAAAAGGCGGATCAAGACTTACATAGTATCATGATCCTCCAGCATGGAAAGGTCGTAAAGGAGCAATGGCTGGGTGAGGGCGACCGCCATACGCCGCACGTCTTGAACTCCGTTAGCAAGACCTTTACGGCTACGGCTATCGGTTTCGCCGTCGCGGAGGGTAAATTGAAGGTCACGGACAAGGTGATCTCCTTCTTCCCCGACCAATTACCGGCCGAGGTAAGCCCTTACTTGAAAGAGCTGGAGATACGTCACCTATTGACCATGTCCTCCGGCCATGATGTCGATCCCACCGCTTTAGTACGGCAGAAGGGGAACGAGAAGGCCGATTGGGCAAAGCTCTTCCTCTCGGCGCCGTTGGTACATAAACCGGGAACCTATTTCGTATACAACAGCCTCGGCACGTATATGCTTTCCGCTATCATCCAGAAGGTGACGGGGGAGAAGGTGATCAATTATCTCTATCCCCGTCTGTTCCGTCCGCTGGGTATCGTCGGCGCTACTTGGGAAGAGAGTCCCCAAGGCGTCAATTGCGGTGGTTGGGGTTTGTATCTCAAGACCGAGGATCTAGCGAAAATGGGTCAGTTTTTCCTGCAAAAGGGAAAATGGAACGATAAGCAATTGCTCCCCGAAAGCTGGATAGAGGAAGCCACCACCTCCAAGATAGCCTCTTTGCCCGCCGGTATGAGACCGGAGAACTTGAAGATGAAGCCGAAAGATAGCGACTGGTTGCAAGGCTACGGTTACCAGATGTGGCGTTGCCGCCATAACGCCGTTCGTGCCGATGGAGCCAATGGACAATACATTATTATATTGCCCGAGCAAGATGCGGTAATCGCCATGACCGCGAATATCGGCGATATGCAGGCCGAGATCAACTTGATATGGAAATATATCTTGCCTGCCTTGAGATAGGAACTGTAGGCCCTACGTCCGGGAAACCAATAAGAGGCCCCGGACGTAAGCCTATGTGACTTGTTGGGCGTAAGCGAATGGTTTACGGTATGTAAGTCAATGGATTACGGGAAAAACTCAATGATTCCCACCCCGTAAACCATTGGGTTACAAAAAAAGAAAAGCCTTCCGGTCTATGACCAGAAGGCTTTTTTAGTTGCGGAGGCAAGACTCGAACTTACGACCTTTGGGTTATGAGCCCAACGAGCTACCACTGCTCCACTCCGCGATATAGTTGCTATCATTTCTTGATTGCGAGTGCAAAGGTAGGGATATTTTCTTACAAAACAAATTTATTGCAAGTTTTTTTTAATATACTTGGTAGATACGATCTTTTTTAAGTACTTTGCGCACAGTTTTAATCAAAATGTGCAATACAATGCCGATGACAGTTTCTAAAACACGTGACATGTTGGTGGATGTGGCCAGACAATTGTTTGCCCGCATGGGGGTTGATAACACAACGATGAACGATATTGCACAGGCATCTCGTAAGGGGAGACGTACGCTTTATACGTACTTTAAAAGCAAGAACGAGATCTATTTGGCGGTAGTGGAGTCGGAGCTGGACCAGCTTCATAAGATGCTGGTGGACGTGGCCAGCAAGGATCTGCCGGCGGACGAGAAGCTGCTGACGTTTATCTATAGCCGCTTGGACGCTGTAAAGGCGTTGGTGTTTCGGAACGGTACGTTGCGGGCTACCTTCTTCCGTGATATATGGCGGGTGGAGAAGGTACGTAAGAGCTTCGACCTTCGGGAAGTGGAGATCATAAAGGGAATATTGGACGATGGCGTGAAGGAGGGTATATTCAGCATGCCGGACACGGACATTACCGCCCTCGTGCTCCATCATGCCTTGAAAGGGCTGGAGGTGCCCTATATCCGGGGGATCATGGGTGATAATATCAGCCAGCGGATTAAACGTAGAGACAATGTGATGAATTTAATATTCAACGGAATAAAGATTAAGTAAATCAAAGACACTAAGGAATGTTTATTAATGCGACAGGGTTTTATGTGCCTGAAGAACGGGTAGATAACCAACATTTTCTTGAATTGAGCGGGTTGACAAGTGAGTGGATTGAGCAACGGACGGGAATTCATACCCGCTCGAAAGCGAAAGAGGGGGAGAATATCAATACCATGAGCCTTGAGGCCGTGAAGGACGCTCTTCCCAAATTGCCTTACGATATCACGGAGGTAGACTTGATCGTCTCCGCTTCGTATTCTCCTTATGATACGGTTGCGACGGCCGCGCATACGGTTCAACATGAGTATACTATCGCTGACGCGAAAGCTTTATATCTATCCTCGGCTTGTTCTTCTTTCTTGAACGCCTTGGAGGTTGTGGAGGGATATTTCGCCATGGGGAAGGCTTCCAAGGCTTTGGTGCTTTCCGCTGATAAGAACTCCGCTTATTATAATGAGACAGACCCGAAGGCGGGCCATTTATGGGGTGATGCCGCTGCCGCTTTCTTTATCTCCAAGGAGCGGATCGGTGAGGGCGACGCTGAGATCGTAGAGGTCTACACGCAAGGTCTCGGCCATTTGTCGAAAGCGATGGAGGCGGTTCACTTGCGTCCTCGTGACGGCGGTATCTTGATGCCGGAGGGGCGTGACGTATTTATCCAAGCTTGTACCTATATGCCTAAGAATGTCCTTCATTTGTTGGAGAAGAACGGTTATACGCTGGATAACCTTACTTATTTCATCGGCCATCAGGCGAATATGCGTATCATGGCGAATATCGCCAAGCAATTGAACTTGCCGGACGAGAAATTTTTGCACAATATCGAGGAGCTGGGAAATACGGGTTCCGTAAGCTCGGCCTTGGTATATGCCCAGAACGATAAGAATTTCAAGAAAGACGACTTGATCGCTATCACGGTATTCGGCGGTGGCTATTCGACGGGAGCTTGCTTGATTAAACATTGATATTAAAAAATTTGAGTAATATGAAACTATTAGAAGGTAAAGTGGCTGTCGTAACGGGTGCCGCTCGTGGTATTGGTAAGGCTATCGCCTTGAAGTTCGCCCAAGAGGGCGCTAACATCGCTTTCACGGATCTGGTGATCGATGAGAATGGCTTGGCTACACAGGCTGAGATCGAGGCTTTGGGCGTAAAGGCGAAAGGATACGCTTCTAACGCCGCTAACTTTGAGGAGACTCATAACGTCGTTGCCGAGATCGTGAAGGATTTCGGGCGTATCGATATCTTGGTGAACAACGCCGGTATCACGAAAGACGGCTTGATGATGCGTATGAGCGAGGGACAATGGGACGCTGTGTTGAACGTGAACTTGAAGTCCGCTTTCAACTTTATCCATGCTTGTACCCCGGTCATGATGAAGCAACGTGCGGGTAGCATTATCAATATGTCTTCTGTCGTAGGTGTTCATGGCAACGCCGGACAAGCGAACTACTCCGCTTCCAAGGCCGGTATGATCGGCTTGGCTAAGTCTGTCGCTCAGGAGTTGGGTTCTCGTGGCATCCGTGCGAACGCTATCGCCCCGGGATTCATCATCACGGATATGACCGCTCAGCTGTCTGACGAGGTACGTGCCGAGTGGTGCAAGAAGATTCCTTTGCGCCGTGGTGGAACGGTCGAGGATGTGGCTAATATCGCTACCTTCTTGGCTTCGGATATGTCTTCTTATGTATCCGGACAGGTTATTCAGGTTGACGGCGGTATGAACATGTAATATGGAGGTTATTTACGAGGATAATCATATTATAGCGGTAGATAAGACCTGCCGTGAGATCGTGCAAGGCGACAAGACGGGCGATAAGCCTCTCTCGGAGATGCTGAAGGTATGGCTGAAGGAGAAGTATTGCAAGCCCGGGAATGTCTTTGTCGGTGTCACGCACCGTCTGGATCGTCCGGTGAGCGGGGTCGTGATTTTCGCCAAGACGAGCAAGGCCCTTTCTCGCTTGAACGAGATGTTTCGTGTCGGTGAGGTGCGCAAGACGTATTGGGCGATCGTCAAGAACCGTCCCCCGCGGGATGAGGGTGAGTTGGTGGATTGGCTGGTGCGGAACGAGAAGCAAAACAAGAGTTACGCTTACGATACCGAGCGGCCGAATGCCAAGAAAGCCATCCTGCGTTATAAATTGATCGCCCATTCGGATAATTATTATCTGTTGGAGATCGATTTGAAGACGGGGCGGCATCATCAGATCCGCTGTCAGTTGGCGAAGATGGGATGTCCGATCAAGGGGGATCTGAAATATGGTTTCGATCGTTCCAATAAGGATGGAGGCATTAGCTTGCACGCACGTAGCGCGGAGTTTATCCATCCGGTTTCAAAAGAGAACGTGCGAATTGTCGCTCCCGTGCCGGACGATAATTTGTGGAAAGCGTTGTCGGTTGATCAATAAGATAATTGATAAATAGCTAATATTTGTGGAATCCTTTCGGATGGAAAAACATTTCATTCGAAAGGATTTTATTTTAAAGTGTAGACTTCCCCGGCTGGCTGTGGATTTATTCCCCAGTTGGATACGCCCTAATTTTAGTATAAATGTTAACATAAACGCTATACGGTTTGTTATTAAGTAAAGTAACGTTAATTATCGATGTCCTCGAGAAAAATGGAATGATTCTTTCTTTCTTACATAACAAATGTGACATAAGTAATTTATATAGGTAGAATGAGCAAGAAAAGATTGGCAAAAGTACAGGTTATCTTGATAGCCCTTGTAGTAGCGATGACGGGTTGCCACCATAAGGAAGAGCAGCAATTGCCCATCGTGATCGTAGACAAACCCTCAAAAGAAGACGTGCAGATTTATGGTGAGTACGTGGGACGTATCCGTGCCGCCAGCTTTGTCGAGGTACATGCCCGTGTGGAGGGATTCCTAGAGAAAATGTTGTTTGAGGAAGGTAAACGGGTGAAGCAGAATGAGCCCCTGTTTATGATTAATCCCGATAAATATCGTGCTAGGGTAGAGAAAGCGAAAGCCCAACTGAAGAAAAGCCAAGCCCAAGCGGCCAAGGCCCGACGTGACGTGGAACGCCTGAAACCGTTGTACGAGCAACACGCCGCCAGCCAGCTGGATTTGGATAACGCCACGGCCGCTCTGGAAGACGCCGAGGCGAATATCGCCATGAGCAAGGCGGATCTGGATCAAGCGGAGATGGAGTTGAGCTATACGGTAGTGACCTCGCCGCTGTCCGGGTATATCAGTGAGCGCTTCGTGGATGTGGGCGCTTTGGTGGGCCCGGGTGTCAATTCGAAATTGGCGGCTGTCGTGAAGAGCGACACGGTATTGGTCGATTTTAAGATGACTGCCTTGGATTACCTGCGTGCCGAGCGTCGTAACGTGAAGTTTGGCGAGCGGGATACGACCCGTTCGTGGCAGCCTACCGTGACGGTTACCTTAGCGGACGACTCTGAATACCCGGTAAAAGGTATCGTGGACTTCGCCGATCCGCTGGTGGACCCGAAGACCGGTACGTTTGGCGTTCGTGCGGAACTATCCAACCCGAACCAGAAATTATTGCCCGGACAGTTCACGAAAGTGAAGCTCCTGCTGGATGTCCGAGAGCGTTCGATCGTCGTTCCCCGGAAAGCGCTCTCGATTGAGAAAGGAGGTGCGTTCATCTATATCATCCGTAGGGACGATATCGCCGAGAAGCGTTTCGTGCAGACCGGCCCAGAGATCGGCAACAAGGTCGTGATCGAACGAGGCTTGGGCGAGAACGAGCGAGTGGTGGTAGAGGGTTATCATAAATTGGTACCGGGCGTGAAGGTACATGCGGTAGAGGCCGGCGACGAGAAGGCTATCCAAGCGCTTAGAGAGGAGGAAGAACAATGAAACCGGGATTCTTTATAGACCGTCCTGTCTTTTCGACCGTCTTATCGATACTGATCGTGATTGTCGGAATCATCGGACTGGCATTGTTGCCTGTGGACCAGTATCCGCAGATTACGCCCCCCGTGGTGAAGATCAGCGCCACGTATCCGGGAGCGAGCGCCTTGACGGTGTCTCAAGCGGTCGCTACCCCGATCGAGCAGGAGCTGAATGGTACGCCCGGCATGATTTATATGCAAAGTAGTAGCTCGAACTCGGGTAGCTTGAATATTACGGTGACCTTCGATGTATCCGCCGACGCGGACTTGGCGGCTGTCGAGATCCAGAACCGTGTGAAACTGGCCGAGAGCCGTTTGCCCGCCGAGGTGATCCAGAATGGTATCACGATCGAGAAGCAGGCACCCAGCCAGCTGATGACCTTGAGCTTGATGTCCGACGATCCGAAGTTCGACGAGATCTATCTGAGTAACTTCGCCACGATCAACGTGTTGGACGTATTGCGCCGTATCCCGGGCGTAGGCCGTGTATCGAATATCGGTAGCCGTTATTACGGTATGCAGATCTGGGTGTATCCGGATCGGTTGGCCAATATGGGATTGACGGTAAAGGACTTGCAGGATGCCTTGAAAGACCAGAACCGGGAATCGGCGGCGGGCGAGCTGGGTAAGCAACCTGTGCTGGACGTGGATGTCACCTTGCCTATCACGGCCCCGGGACGTTTGTCTACCGTGAAGGAGTTTGAGGATATCGTGGTGCGGGCGAACCCGGATGGCTCGATCGTCCGGATGAGCGACGTGGCCCGGGTATCGCTGGAGGCTTCCTCGTATTCTACGGAGAGTGGGATCAACGGGAAGAACGCCGCTATCTTGGGTATCTATATGTTGCCGGGAGCGAACGCTTTGGAGGTCGCCACGAAGGTGAAAGAGGCGATGAAGGATATCAGCAAGAACTTCCCGGAGGGCTTGGAGTATAATTTCCCGTTTGATATGACGGAGTATATCTCCCAATCCGTGCATGAGGTGTATAAGACCTTGTTCGAGGCCCTCTTCTTGGTCGTTCTCGTGGTGTTCCTCTCGTTGCAGAATTGGCGTGCGGCCTTGATCCCGACGATCGCCGTACCAATCTCCTTGATCGGAACATTCGGTTTCATGTTGATCTTCGGCTTCTCGTTGAATATGCTAACCTTGCTGGGATTGATCTTGGCGATCGGTATCGTGGTGGACGACGCTATCGTGGTGGTGGAGAACGTGGAGCGTATCATGGCTGAGGAGCGTGTGACCGCCCGTGAGGCTACGCATAAGGCGATGCGGGAATTATCCGGCGCCTTGATCGCTACCTCCATGGTATTGGCCGCCGTGTTCGTGCCGGTGAGTTTCTTGGGAGGTATCACGGGGCAGTTGTACCGTCAGTTCTCCGTTACGATCGTAGTTTCCGTGTTGTTGTCCACGGTAGTGGCCTTGACGTTGAGCCCGGCGATGTGCGCCATTATCTTGCGTCCGTCTCATAAGAAGAAAGCGTTTATTTTCCGTAAGATCAATCTGTGGTTGGCGAAAGGAAATAAGAAATATACGAAGTTGTTGCGTATCTCCATCGCTAATCCCCGCCGTATCTTGGCAGGGTTCGGGATGGTGCTGGTGGCTATCTTCGTCTTGAACCGGGTGTTGCCTACCAGCTTTATCCCGGAGGAGGATCAAGGATTCTTCACCGTAGAGCTGGAGATGCCCGAGGGTACTACCTTGGAGCGTACACGTGCCGTGACAGACCGTGCGATCGAGTTCCTCGACCATCATCCGGCCGTGGCCTACGTACAGAACGTAACCGGTAGCAGTCCCCGTGTCGGTACGAACCAAGGGCGTGCCACGCTGACGGTGATCCTGAAACCGTGGGAAGAGCGTAAATCCTCCGGTATGAAGGTAGAGGACGTGATGGCCGATGCCCGCCGGGAATTCTATTATTACCCCGAGGCTAAGTCGTACGTGAACCGTCCGCCGGTAATCCCGGGCTTGGGCGAGAGCGGTGGTTTGGAGATGCAGTTGGAGGCTAGGGGAGACGCTAGCTGGGATAATCTGGTAAGCGCCACGGATACCTTCCTGTATTACGCCTCGCAGGCGCCGGAGCTTCAAGGCGTGTCTTCCGCCATGCAGAGCGAGATCCCGCAGTTGTATTTCGACGTGGATCGTGACCGGGCGAAGTTCCTCGGCATTCCCTTGTCCGATATCTTCTCGACCATGAAGGCTTATCTAGGCTCCGTGTACGTGAACGACTTCAATATGTTCAACCGTATTTACCGTGTATATATACAAGCGGAGGCGCCTTACCGGGCTACCCGGGATAATCTGGACTTGTTCTTCGTACGCAGCAAGGACGGGGCGATGGTTCCCTTGACCGCCTTGGGCACGACCCAATATACGACCGGCCCGGGAACGATCAAGCGTTTCAATATGTTCACCACGGCCTCGATCAACGCTGTAGCCGCCCCGGGATATAGTACGGGCGAGGCGATGGCGGCGATGGAACGGATCGCTAGGGAGCATCTGCCCGAGAATATCGGTCTGGAGTGGAGCGGTCTTTCCTATCAGGAGAAACAGGCCGGCGGGCAGACGGGATTTGTCTTGGCGTTGGTATTCTTGTTTGTCTTCTTGTTCTTGGCGGCTCAGTATGAGAGCTGGATCGTGCCGATCGCCGTATTGCTTTCCTTGCCGGTCGCCACGTTGGGTGCTTACTTGGGTATCTGGGTGACGGGGTTGGAGAACGATATCTATTTCCAGATCGGTCTGGTAACCCTGATCGGTTTGGCGGCGAAGAACGCTATCTTGATCGTCGAGTTCGCCAAGGTACAGGTGGATAACGGGGTAGATGTGGTGAAAGCCGCTATCCATGCCGCCCAGATGCGTTTCCGCCCGATCTTGATGACCTCGTTGGCTTTCGTGTTGGGTATGCTTCCGATGGTGTTGGCTAGCGGGCCGGGCTCAGCTTCCCGCCATAGTATCGGTACGGGCGTGTTCTTCGGTATGCTGGTGGCGATTACGGTAGGTATCGTGTTGGTTCCCTTCTTCTTCGTCTTGATCTATAAGATAAAGGGAAAGATGCGGATGGAACGTATCGCTCAAAAGAAAGAAGTGGTAACCGTGGTGTGTGTCGTTTCTATGCTGGCGTTCTCTTCCTGCAAGATCGGAAAGCGGTACGCACGTCCGGAGTTGAACCTGCCGGACCGGATCGAGGCTTATACGGATACGACCGATACGGCGTCCGTGGAGAATATCCCTTGGGAGAGCCTTTACGCCGATGAGACCTTGAAAGATTTGATCAAAAAGGCTCTGGATAATAATAAGGATATGAAGATCGCCGCCGCCAAGGTGAAGGAGATGATCGCCGCCAAACGGATCTCTTTCGCGAATATGCTGCCGGAGGTGGGTGCGAATATCTATGCGCAAAAGGAACGCTTGAACTATGGAGGGGATGATCCGAAGCCCGATCCGGAGTTTGGGGCGAAGTTGACTTTGTCTTGGGAATTGGATTTATGGGGTAACCTCCGCTGGGCGAACGAGGCTACCATCGCTTCCTATATGCAGACCGTGGAGGGGCAGCGTGCCTTGCGATTGACCATCATCGCCGAGGTAGCCGCCAATTATTATCAACTTTGCGCCTTGGACCAAGAGTTGTCGATCGTACAACAAACCTTGGACGCACGTCGTGAGGGTGTCCGCTTGGCGAAGCTTCGCTATGAGGGCGGACTTACTTCCGAGACGGCTTACAACCAAGCCCAAGTGGAGTTGGCCCGTACCGAGACCTTGATCCCCTCGCTGGAGCGTCAGATCAAGATCAAGGAAAGCGACCTCAGCATGCTGTTGGGCGAATATACGGATGATATCCCCCGTGGCCTCTCCTTGAGCGACCAGCACCTGCCGGATGCCTTACCGATCGGCTTACCGTCTTCTTTGCTGGAGCGCCGGCCGGATATGCGTCAAGCGGAGTTTAAGCTTCGGGCGGCGAACGCTCAGGTGGGTGTGGCGCAAACGGACTTATTCCCGAAGATCCGTTTGACAAGTAATTACGGTTTCGAGAGCGATGAGTTAAGCAGTATCTTGAAGAGTCCGGCAGGTTTTATTGCCGGAAGCCTGTTGCAGCCGATCTTCGCCATGGGGAAGAACAAGGCGAAAGTGAAAGCGGCGAAGGCTCGTTACGAGCAAGAGGTCTATAGTTACGAGAAGAGCGTATTAGGCGCTTTCAAGGAGGTGAACAACGCTATCGTGACCGTCCGCAAGGTGAAGGAGATCCGTGCTTCCCGCATGAATCTGGAAGCCTCCGCCAGTAAATATCTGGAACTCGCCCAACTGCAATACATCAACGGTGTCATCAGCTACATGGACGTATTGGATGCCCAGCGTGGTTTGCTGGACGCCCAGATCGGTTTGAACAATGCCGTGCTGGATGAGTTGCTGTCGGTGGTATACCTGTATAAGGCTTTAGGGGGAGGTTTCTAATCCTTATACCTAAAGCAGATATATGGATATCAATTTATAAACCAATGGAACCCATCCTATAGCTCAATGGAATACGAACAAGATCCCATTGAGTTATAGGATGGGTTCCATTGGTTTTCTTATTTATAATAACCATTAAATAGTGAGATATTTACGAGTTTTTCGAACAAATCTTTGCGTAGCCATTAAAAATTCCCTATATTGCGCAAAGTGAATGTTATTTGCCTTTATCCTTAAATTTAAACTAAAAGAAAAGACTATTATGAGACAGAGCTTGATAGCGGCGGGAATGTTTTTATTAACGGGAGGTATGGTTGGCTGCGGTACCTCTTCTACCCAAGAGAAAGAGGATCTTATCGTGGTGGACGTATCGAAAGATTATCCCAAAAAGGAACTGATCTTGCAAGATCTTTTCGATGTGGAATATATCCCCCTGGAGACGACGGACGAGTTCGTGACCCTCGGCTGGTTGCAGGCGATCGGGAAGGATGTGATGATCGTACGGAATATGTTTGCTGCTGATGGGAATATTTTTATTTATGACCGGAAAGGAAAAGCGGTACGAAAGATTAACCGGAGGGGACAGGGTAACGAGGAGTATTATGCGACGAATGGTATCTATCTGGACGATGAGAAAGGAGAAATGTTTGTTGGTAATCTGCAGCAAAGAAAGATAATGACTTATGACTTGTTCGGGAATTTTAAACGAAGTTTCCTGTTTAAGGAAGGAGAAGACGAAGATACGAAATCATGGGTTTATTATAAAGCGATCTTCAATTTAGACGGAGATCATTTTATCTGCCAAGACGCTAGTAGCGGGCGTAATTTCAATAGAGATCATCATGATCTTGAGCCTAGGAATATATTCTTGATAGTATCCAAGCGAGACGGGAGCGTGGTAGAGGAGATTAAGATTCCTTTTGAGAAAAAGGTGTCGCAAGTATTGTTCGACGAAAAGGGCATAGGTATGGTTAATAACCCTTGTATCGTCCCTTACGGGGATCGTTGGCTACTTACGGAGCCATCTTGCGATACGGTCTACACCTATTCGCCCGCTGATGGATTAAAGCCCTTTATCGTAAGGACTCCCTCTATTCAATCCATGAGCCCGGAGATCTTTCTTTTCCCGGGTGTGGTTACGGATCGCTATTGTTTTATGCAGACCGTAAAGAAAGAATTGAACTTGGCGATGATGGATACCTACTATCGGTTGATGAGAACCGATTTGGTGTACGATAGGGAGACAAAGGAAGTATCTGAGTATGTCCTGTATAACGATGATTTCACGAAAGAAGTACCGATCGCCAATCTCGTGGACGAGATTTTCGACCTCACGGTCTTCAATAACGACGAGATCGCCTTCACGTGGCGGATAAATACCCCCGAACTTGTCGAGGCCTATCAAGAAGGACACCTCAAAGGCAAGTTAAAGGAGATCGCCGCGGGTATGCACGAGGAGGATAACCCCGTGATCATGGTGGCGAAGTATAAGCGATAATGAGAAAATTCTCATTATCTTTGCGCTCATATAATAATCAGAGATAGAAAATGCCATTAAATTTACAAAAGAACTTACCGGCTATCGAGCTGCTGAAGAAGGAACACATCTTCGTGATGGATTCCTTGCGCGCGTCGGAGCAGGATATCCGCCCCCTTCGGGTAGTCGTATTGAATTTGATGCCCCTTAAGATAACGACCGAGACGGACTTGGTTCGCCTCCTCAGTAATACACCCCTGCAAGTGGAACTTGATTTCATGAAGATCAAGGGACATACGCCGAAGAATACGCCCATCGAGCATATGCAGGAATTTTATAAGGATTTCGATGAGATGGCGGATGATTTCTACGACGGGATGATCGTGACGGGCGCTCCCGTGGAGCAGATGCCTTTCGAGGAAGTTAGTTATTGGGAGGAGATCACGCAGATATTCGATTGGGCCCGTACGCATGTTACCTCCACGCTCTATATCTGCTGGGCGGCGCAAGCGGGGCTATACCATTTCTATGGGGTGCCTAAATATGATTTGCCGGCCAAGATGTTCGGTGTCTTCCGTCATTCGCTCCGTGAACCGTTTGTCCCGATCTTCCGGGGGTTCGATGACGAGTTCTTCGTGCCTCATAGCCGTCATACCGAGATTCGCCGGGAGGATATCATGAAGGTGCCCGAGCTCACCTTATTGTCCGAGAGCGAGGAATCCGGCGTCTATATGGCGATGGCTCGTGGCGGGCGGGAATTCTTCATCACCGGCCATTCCGAGTATTCGCCCTATACGCTGAATGATGAGTATATGCGTGATTTGGGGAAGGGATTGCCCATCAACAAGCCTCGTAATTATTACCGGAATAACGATCCGGCGCAAGGCCCGGTGGTACGTTGGCGGGGGCACGCGAACCTGCTATTCACCAATTGGCTGAACTATTACGTATACCAAGAGACCCCGTTCCGCCGGGAAGATATTAAAAAACTAGGAAGCTTGTAAATGAGAAAAGAACCCCGTTCGATAGAACTGTTATCTCCCGCTAAGGATCTGATTTGCGGTAGGGAGGCGATTAACCATGGCGCCGATGCCGTGTATATCGGTGCCCCGAAGTTCGGAGCCCGTGCCGCCGCCGGTAATACGCTGGACGATATACGGCAGCTTTGCGATTACGCCCATCTCTATTCGGCTCGTATTTACGTGGCCTTGAACACTATCTTGAAAGAAGAGGAGCTGGCAGAGGCCGAGCAAATGATCTGGCAGCTTTACGAGGCCGGGGCGGATGCCTTGATCGTTCAAGACATGGGTATCACCCAGTTGAACCTTCCGCCTATCCCCTTGCACGCCAGTACGCAAACGGATAACCGTACGCCGGAGAAGGTGAGATTCCTGCAAGAGGTAGGTTTCACGCAAGTCGTATTGGCGAGGGAGCTATCGCTGAACCAGATACGGGAGATCGCCGAGCGAACGACCGTGCCTCTGGAGGTCTTCGTACACGGGGCGCTGTGCGTAAGCTATAGCGGCCAGTGTTACCTGAGTGCCGCCTTGAGCGGACGAAGCGCCAACCGGGGGGAATGCGCCCAGTATTGCCGCCTGCCTTATAGCTTGATCGACGCGGACGGGAAGGAGATCGTATCGGGTAAGCATCTCTTATCCTTGAAGGACATGAACCGGGGCGAATACTTGGAGGAGTTGTTGGATGCCGGTGTCTCTTCCTTGAAGATCGAGGGTCGTTTGAAGGATGTATCTTACGTGAAAAACGTAACGGCTTGGTACCGGAAGAAACTGGACGCTATCTTGGCCCGTCGGCCGGAATACCGTCGTGCCTCGGCCGGGCATAGCACTTACACGTTCGAACCTGTGGCGGAGAAAAGCTTCAACCGGGGTTTCACGCCTTTCTTATGGAAGGAGCGCACGAAGGATATCACCAGCTTTGATACGCCTAAGTCCTTGGGGGAGCCGGTGGGTACGGTGAAGGAACTGAAAGGAAACTCTTTCACGATCGCCGGACTGAAACAATTGAATAACGGAGACGGGCTTACCTTCTTCAACGAGAAAGGGGAGTTGGAGGGCTTCCGGGTAAACCGTGTGGAGGCGAACCGGATCTTTACGTTGGATCGCCCGGCGATCCGTCCGAAGATGCCTTTGTACCGGAATTTCGATCAAGAGTTTGATAAACTGCTATCCAAGCCATCCGCCGAGCGGAAGCTCTCTGTCCGGATGGAATTTCAAGATAACGCCTTTGGCTTCACGTTAAGTATGACAGACGAGACAGGAGCCCGTATCATGCTTACCCAGCCGTTCGAGAAAGAACCGGCCCGGCGGGATCAAGCGGAGAATATCCGTACCCAGCTCTCTAAGTTGGGAAATACGCCTTTTGAGGCGGTGGAGGTCACCGTGGCGATGTCCGATAACTGGTTTGTCCCTTCTTCTTTATTGGCCGAGATGCGTAGGCAAGGGGTGGAGAGGCTTATCTCTACCCGGCGGATTCGTTACCGCAGGGAAGAGGCTCGTCCGGTAAAGCCGTGTGTAGGCGAGACTTTGGAAATCCCTTTCCCAGAGAAGCGTCTGACTTATTTAGGGAATGTCTCCAATAGCAAGGCTGGTGCCTTTTATAAGGCGCATGGCGTGACTGCCGTGGAAGACGCTTTCGAGTTGTCTCCCCAGAAGGATGTCCCTTTGATGTTCACGAAACATTGCCTGCGGTACAGTATGGGATGGTGCCCTACCTACCAGAAGCAGAAGTCTCCCTATAAGGAGCCTTACTTGCTGCGCTATAAGGAAACGCTCTTGCGTTTGCGCTTCGACTGCAAGAATTGCCAGATGTTGATCTATGCGGAGGAATAACCGGCTTTGTAACTACTTAATCCGATAAATAAAACAGGTATGAAACGACAAATTTTCTCGCTGTTCCTGCTCTTGCTCACGTTGGTAGCTTGTGGGGATAAGCCTTTGGACCCGAATAAACCCGTATATGTGAAAATCAAGACGACGATGGGAGACGTCACCGTCCTGCTATACGACGATACGCCTCTTCACCGGGATAACTTCATAAAGCTCTGCCAGTCGAACGAGTATGAGGGTATGCTTTTCCACCGTGTTATCAAGGAGTTTGTCGTGCAAGGTGGTGATCCGGAGAGTAAGGCGCATGAGCCGGGTGCCTTGTATGGGGATGGCGATGGTGGTTATACCGTTCCCGCTGAGATATTACCCAATCATTTTAATAAGAAAGGCGCTTTGATCGACGCAAAAGAGATCGATGCCGTGAATCCGGAACGTGCCTCCGCCGGTACGCAGTTCTGTTTTGTGCAAGGGAAAGTCTTGGACGACAAGGAGCTTGCGGAGAAAGAGGCTCGTATCAATGAGATCCGCCGCAACTGGTTGTACTATAAATTCCGGGATGAGCTGAAAAAGCAAGATCCTTCCTTGGCCGCCGATTCCTTGGAGAATGAGTTACATGCCCGTGCGTCCATCTTGGTGGAAGATACGTTGGCGGTATTAGGCCCGGTAGTGATCCCGGCCGAACGGCGTGAGATTTATAAGACGATCGGTGGCGTTCCGCATCTGGATGGCTCGGTAACGATCTTTGGCGAGGTAGTGGAAGGCTTCGATATCGTAGAGAAGATCTCCGTGGTAAAGACGGATAAGAACGATCGTCCTTTACACGACGTGATGATTAAATCGACGAAGGTTTTCCAGAAATAATAACAATGCCTATTATAAGGAGGTAACGATGCCCATTGTAAACTCCTTATAATGGGCATCGTAAACACTTTAGAATGGGCATTGTTAAAACTATCGTATAGCTCTTGTTATACGAGGCTGATCGCTAGCTTGTTATACTAAAAGTATCATCGATCATATTTGGCTCTCGAGCCATTCCAGATACTTCTTTACTCCCTTCGTATCTTCCGCCTCGGGGCTCCAAGGCGCTAGGTTCTCCGGTGCTAGCGGCGCAAACGGCCCTTGCTTTATCTCATAAATAACCGATCCGGATTCCAGTACCAGAAGCCCGTGCCATGTTCCGGCCTTGATCTCCGCTCCATAAGCGCCTTCCTTTGGATTCAGTATCGTTTTCTCCGTGATATTCCCTTCCTCGTCAAACAAGAATACCGCTACCTTCCCACGTAGCAACAAGAAGATCTCGTCTTTCGCCGGATTCAAATGCCGGTGCGGACGCAAATACGTACCGGGCTCCATGGCATTCAGTAACCGATTGATCGGATCATCCAATCTCTCATGGAAATTATAGTTCATTCGCAGGCGGGGAGACTGCAAGGCTTTGGCCTGGGTCTCGTCGAGTAATTGTTCGTTGATTATCTTCATCTCTGTATCTTATTGTATTTCTGAGCCACGAATATACGAAATATTTATTGGTCAATGCTTGATATTGCGTATCTTTGCGCCTTGATCATACATATTCTTGAGTCTGAAAATTAAATATTTATGTTATTTAATTCCATAGAGTTCCTTATATTCCTGCCATTGGTTTTCTTTGGTTACTGGTTTGCTTTCAAGTCTTTGCGGTGGCAAAATCTATTTGTGGTAGCTGTTAGTTACCTGTTCTACGGATGGTGGGACTGGCGCTTTTTGCTGCTGATCCTGTTTACGTCGTTATGCAGTTACTTGAGTGGAGTCTATTTGGAGAAATGCGCTGGCAACCGGTCGGTCCAAAAGTGGATAAGTGCCGGTAATATTTTACTGAACCTTTCGATCTTGGGTGTATTTAAGTACTTTGATTTTTTTACCGAGAATTTGGTAAATGTCCTTCACCTATTGGGCTGGGATGCCGATTACGTGACGTTGAATATCTTGCTCCCTGTCGGGATCAGCTTTTATACGTTTCAGGCTTTGAGCTATACGATTGATGTTTACCAAGGTAAAATCAAGGCGACTCATGATATCGTGGCATTCTTCGCTTATATCAGTTTCTTCCCCCAATTAGTGGCGGGCCCGATAGAACGGGCTACCCATTTGTTGCCTCAGTTTCTCCGGCCTCGTAATTTCGATTGTGATCTGGCGTTGGATGGTATACGCCAGATGCTTTGGGGATTTTTCAAGAAAGTGGTGGTTGCCGATAATTGCGCTTTGTTCGTGAACGGTGTGTTTGAGAATTACCAGACGTTGGATGGGAGTACCTTGTTTCTGGGGGCTTTCTTCTTTACGATACAGATTTACGGGGATTTTTCCGGATACTCGGATATAGCGATCGGCTGTGCCCGGTTATTTGGCATAGACCTTATGCAGAACTTTAAGTATCCTTATTTCTCTCGGGATATAGCGGAGTTTTGGCGGCGTTGGCATATATCGTTGACGACTTGGTTCCGGGATTATATCTATATACCGCTAGGGGGGAGCCGGGTCGGAAAATGGAAGAGCTTCCGGAATACCCTTGTTATTTTCTTGGTAAGTGGATTCTGGCATGGCGCTAACTGGACGTTTGTGGCATGGGGAGCGTATCATGCGTTGTTGTTTCTGCCATTGCTATTGTTGGGTCAAAATAGGAGGTATAGAGATTCCGTGGCGGAAAACAGTTTCCTTCCCTCTGTGAAGGAATTGACACAGATGGGAGTTACGTTTCTACTGGTCTTATTGGGATGGATTCTGTTCCGGTCGGAAGATATATCTCAAGCGGCTGTGTACCTCGAGCGGATGTTCAATGCCTCATTATTCTCGGCTCCTCAACTTGTGGGCTTGGGATTCGGGCAACTCCTGCTGAAGAAATGTTTCTTTTTCACGGCTCTTATGTTCGTCGTGGAATGGATCGGCCGAAAACAGGCGCATGGGTTGATGATAGAGGACCTGAGCCTTCCGGTTCGGTATGTTATCTATACGGTATTGCTGATCATCATCTATGGTTTCGACGCCAGTAATCCACAAGGTTTCATTTATTTTCAATTCTGATAAGTATGAGAAGGTTCTTTATAGCTATATTCCGGTATTTAGGGGTGGTAGGATGTTTAGGGTTGCTTAGTTGTCTGTTGATCCGCTCCTATTTTCATATAAGCGTACCCAGCCTCAAGAGTGATCCGGAAGTAGAGGTATTGATTTTGGGAGATTCCCATCCTTTACATTCGATATCCGCCGATATGCTGGGGAAATCGAGGAATGACGCTAAATCCAGTGAGAATTATTTCAATACCTATATCGATTTATGCTTGAAAGCGCCTTACCTTCCCCATTTGAAAACCGTGATATTGGGGTTTGGTTATCACACGTTTACCGTGGCCGATGATTCCTATCAGGATGAGTTTCCTGCCTATATGTCTATTTATCCCCATCTGAAGGAGCGGGAGGATTTACGACCCTTGGTACAGGAGGCTGTTTCGCCGGTAACTCGTAAGGAGGTCATGTATTCATATGAGTTTGGCGTTCCGTTCAAGAATTGCGTAGCTGAGATTAAAAGGAATGTGATCGAGCGTATTTTCACAGGGGCGACCGGGGGAACACTAGACGTTATTATCGATCGTCATTACTATGATGATAAGGGTGCTTATTTATTGCCATCCTCATTTCAACAAGAGATGTTGGGGCGAATCGTAGAGGAATGTAAGAAGCGGGATCTGTCTCTTATTTTGTACAATGCCCCTGTTTCCACGGAATATATGGAACGGGTTCCTTCGAGTTATCGAGAATTGACGGATTCTTTGGCTCGGGAATACGTGGATGATAAAACGGTCTTTTATTTAAATTATACGGCTGTATCGCTACCTGATTCTTGCTATAGGGACGCTGATCATTTGAATGAAATCGGTATCCATAGATTTACCCCGTTGTTAAAAGATACCTTGACTTGTTTGGGGGTAATTTCGGAATAGTTTTCGTATATTTGTAGAATAAACGATCGAATTAAATATACCACATGAAAGGAAACCCGCTTTATATCCTGCTTTGGCTATCCCTTATTCTTTGCTTTGCCTGTTCACCCGGTAAAAAAGAAAAGAAATATGTCATCGGTGTATCTCAATGCTCGATGACGGATATTTGGCGTCAATCCATGATACGTGATATGGAAGTAGAGGCTTTAAATCATCCGGAGATCGAGCTGGTCGTGATGGATGCCATTCAAGATAATGATACTCAGATCAGCCAGATAAAAGGTTTTATCAAGAAAAAGGTGGATTTGCTGATTATATCGTCGAATGAGACCGAGCCTGTTACGCCTGTCGCTGTTGAGGCGTACAGGGCTGGTATTCCCACTATCATATTGGACCGGAAAATTAATAGCGATGAATATACGACGTATATTGGAGCGGATAATTACGAGATCGGTCGCTCGATCGGAATGTACGTCAGCTCCTTGATCAAGAAGGAGACAACGATTTTAGAGATATGGGGACGGAGAGGCTCTTCCTCCGCTACAGAAAGACATCAAGGTTTTGTCGATGCGATGTCTATTGATCCGAATGTGAAGATCCGGGAGTTGGATGGGTATTGGTACAGGAAGAATGCCTATGAGGAAGTCTTGAAGCTGGATTCCATAGAGGATGTCGATATCGTTTTCGCTCATAATGATATGATGGCCTTAGGGGCCCGTGAGGCGATTGAGGAGCGAGATTCGTCGCTGGTGGGGCACGTGGAATTTATAGGCGTGGATGGACTCTTGGGAGGAGGCTTGGGCGTGGAGGCGGTTGCGCAGGGTAAGTTGGATGCCTCTTTTTATTATCCGACAGGTGGTGGGGTGGCTATTAAGGTAGCTTGGCAGATCTTAAGCGGACAAGCTTATACGAAAAAGTATGCGTTAAGCACCGCTATGATCGATAAGACCAACGCCGGTACCCTTTATTTACAATCAGACCGGTTGGCAGAATATCAACGCCAGATCGAGAAACAGCGTGCGAATTTGTCGCAATTGCTCTCGAAATATAACTTTCTTTATAGTTCCTTGATTATTATCTTGATATTGGCGCTTTTATTGGGTGGTTCCGCTATTTACATGGTTTATATTAATCGTAAAGTGCGCCAGAATAATCTTTTGTTGAATGAGAGAAATCGTTTGGTACAACAACAGAAAGAGGAACTCTCGGTAGCAAACCAGCGCATCGAGCAAGTCACGACACAGAAATTGCAGTTCTTTACGAATGTATCTCACGAGATAAAGACTCCTTTAACCTTGATTCTCGGGCCTCTGAACAAGATGGCGCAAGATGCCCCGGCAGGCGCTTTCGCGGATGATATCCGCATCGTTAAGAAGAATGCGGAACGCTTGAAACGTGTGATCGACCAATTGCTGGATTTCCGGAAGATAGAGAATAATAAGATGGGATTGCGGGTTATTAAGATGGATTTGGTCTTTTTAATCCAAGAGGTGAAATCTTATTTTAATAATCTGGCCCAGAGTAAGCGAATTGATTATACCTTCCTGCATGAAATGGATTCTCTTTTTGTTTGGGTGGATACGGACAAGATGGAGAAGATATTAACGAACTTGCTCTCGAACGCCTTTAAGTTTACCCCGGAGCAGGGAAAGATTACGATTCGTTTGCGGGAGGAGGAGACGGAGGTTGTCTTATCGGTGGAAGATAATGGAGAGGGGATTCCCCCGGAAAACCTAGCCTCCGTATTCGAGCGCTTTTTTACAAGCGGGCAAAGCTATGCTCCGGGAACGGGTATCGGACTGCATTTGACACGGGAATTTGTCCTTATGCATAAAGGCTCGATCCACGTGGAAAGCGAGCAAGGCGAACGGACAGTGTTTACTGTTCAGATCCCGAAAGGTAAATCTCATTTTGATGAATCTTGTGTCTTTCTGTCGAATGCGACGGAATCGTCCTCTGGTGTAGCGCATTTGGATATATCCCAAGTTCAAGAAACGTTGAATAAGAAATATGATTATACGATCTTGATCGTTGAGGATGATTGGGATATTCGCGCTTATTTACAGCATGAGTTGTCCGGGAATTTTAATGTACTTGTAGCGGAGAATGGTGCCAAGGCCTTGGATATTCTATTGAAGGAAAATGTATCACTGGTCGTCAGTGACGTGATGATGCCGGAGATGAATGGCTTCGAGCTTTGCCGCCGGGTTAAGTCGGATATGGCCCTCAGTCATATCCCGGTAATCTTGCTTACGGCTCTTTCGGATGACAGTCAACGCTTGTATGGATTTGAGGGGGGAGCGGATGAGTATATCCAGAAACCGTTCAATATCGAGATCGTGAAATTACGTATCATTAAATTGTTGGAAGAACGTAATCGTTTGCGGGAGGTTTTCTTGAAAGAGTCTCAATCGCCTGCGGGACTTTCCATCGAGACAAAAGGGAAGGTGGAGAGTCTGGATGATTTGTTTATGCGTAAGTTTATCGCTTTAATAGAGGAGAATTATAGCGATCCCGATTTCAGTATAGAGAAAGGCAGTGAGAAACTGGGCCTGTCTCGTGTGCATTTATATCGAAAGGTGAAGGAGTTGTCCGGGATTACCCCTACGGACTTTTTGCGTAACTATCGTTTGAAAAAGGCATCCGCCCTATTGAAGCAGCGATCCGGAACGATTAGCGAGGTTGCTTATGCCACGGGATTCGGCTCGCCGGCCTATTTCTCCAAATGCTTTAAGGCGGTTTATAATATAACGCCAACCGAGTTTATAGAGTCTTTGTAAGGATGCTGCTTGTACAGATGTTACATACGGGTAACGTCTGTTATTGTCCCTTGAAAATAAATCTTTTATGTAACTTGTGTGATTTATCTTGTAGCTATAGTTATCGTTGTATTTATAACGATGATATACTTTTGCGGTGTCGATAAGTACGAAAGTTGTTTTTAATAGAAAGACCATGGAACAGGTGACTGAATCAAGACGTAAACCAATTGTCGTTGGGATTGGAGAATTATTATGGGATATGCTTCCTTCCGGGAAAAAGGCTGGGGGGGCCCCGATTAATTTTGTCTATCATGCGTCTTGCCTAGGTGCTGAGGGATATGCTATCAGCGCTGTTGGAGATGATGAGTTGGGTAAAGAGATCGTTGATGAGTTGGATAAGAATCATATCCAGCATTTGATCGAGAAAGTGCCTTACCCGACGGGAACCGTTCAGGTAGAGTTACGAGAAGGTATCCCTACTTATACGATTCATGAGCGAGTGGCTTGGGATCATATATCGCCTACATCCGATGCGATTGATTTGGCGGAGAAAGCGGACGCTATTTGTTTCGGTACATTAGCCCAACGTTCCCGTCAGTCCCGGGAGACGATACAAGCGATCTCGTCGTTTGCGCCGAAAGACGCTTATCGTTTGCTGGATATCAATCTTCGCCAGCGATACTATGATAAGGAGTTGATCGAGGAGTCTTTGTACTTAGCGAATGTGTTGAAGGTAAATGATGAGGAGTTCGATGTACTTCGGGATTTGTTCGGTTTAGAGGGAACCGAGAGGGATATCGCTTTATGGTTTATTGAGAAGTATGACCTTCGGATATTTGCCTTGACTGCGGGGAGTTCCCATAGTACTATTTATACGAGGGAGGAGACTTCTACTTTGCCAACACCGGAGGTCACGGTGGCGGATACGGTCGGGGCGGGGGATGCTTTTTCGGGAGCTCTAATCATTTCGCTCTTAAAAGGGAAGTCCTTAAGCGAGGCCCATCATTTCGCGGTAAAGACAGCGGCTTTTGTTTGTACGAAAGAAGGTGCGTGGCCTGTTTATGAAGAGTAATTCGTTTATATCATATGTGTTTAGATGTTTTGAGTTTATACAATTTCGAATAGGTATTACGTTTTTAAGGTAAAAAGGTTGTTAGGATATAAGAAGAGAAAGGCAAAAAGAAAAAGATGGTTTTTGTTTTAGGTTAAGTTAGATTAGATTGGTGAAAAGTGGCTCGGCTGTTGAAGTCGGGCTATTTTTATGTCCTTATGTTTCCTTCAAATAGAATGGTCTCGATAACCTGCAAGATTCTTCTTACAGGCTAACGAGACCTTCCGCTTTTATCTTTTCTGATAGCTTACAATTAATAAGCTCTCTCCAATAACCAAGCGTCTTGGAAGTTAGGAGCGTATTTCGCCTTGATGGCGTCACGGCTATCGGCGGCGTCCGCTTTATTGTCGAAACTAGCGACGATCACACGCAACATACCTTGCTCGTTCTCGCCCAACACTGCGTTATAGCCATCATTCTGCATACGTTCTTTTAATGCGTAAGCGTTTGTCTTATTCTTGAAACTACCGACAACAACGCTATAACGTTTCAGACGGCTAGCGTCCTCGCCTTGAGCGGCGTTGATTTTTTCCGTACGAGTGGTAGCCGTAGAGGTTCTGGGTTTTGAGACAGGAGCGACCTCAACAACTTCTTCCTCTTGTTCTACAACCTCAACAGGAGCCGTCGACTCTTTTTCTTTGGCCTGTTCGTAAGCAGCCTTGTACGCGCTCTGTTTAGGTTTACATGAGCCGAGTGCTAATACCATACATACAGCGGCTCCAAATAACCAAATCTTATTCATACTGTTCAGTTCTTATAATTAGTAACGCGAAGATATAAATTATATTTAGTACTTTCGCACTCAAATTGTAATATATTATAACGGCATGAATAAATCTATCGGAACAATGATTATGGCAACATCTCTACTGTTAGGTGCTTGCAATCCGGCTACGGATGTGAACGTGAAGGAGACCGGTGATAAGAACCTTATCGGGAAGTCGGACATCCGGATCAAAGACGGTCGCATGACCCCGGAAGCTTTGTGGGCCATGGGACGTATCGGCGGTATGAACGTATCTCCGGACGGGAAAAAAGTGGTGTATACGGTGGCGTATTATAGCGTACCGGAAAACAAGAGCAACCGTGAGGTCTTCGTGATGAACGCTGACGGATCGGATAATAAGCAAATCACGAAAACCGGATTCGCTGAGAACGAGGCCGTATGGATCAAAGGAGGAACCAAGATCGCTTTCTTATGTAACGAGAGTGGTAGCAGCCAGCTTTGGGAGATGAATCCGGATGGGACGGACCGTAAGCGACTTTCCGATTATGACAAGGATATCGAGGGTTTCGCTTTCTCTCCCGATGAGAAAAAGGTCTTGTTTATCTCGCAAGTGAAAACCGTGAATAGTACCGCTGATAAATATCCGGATTTGGATAAGGCGACAGGTGTTATCATTACGGATTTAATGTACAAGCATTGGGATGAGTGGGTGACTACCGCTCCGCATCCTTTTGTCGCCGATTTCGATGGCAAATCAATCAGCAATCCTGTGGATGTAATGGAGGGCGAGTTGTTTGAGAGCCCGATGAAGCCGTTTGGCGGTATCGAGCAATTGGCTTGGAACACTACCTCGGACAAGATTGCCTATACCAGCCGCAAAAAGACGGGTAAAGAATATGCGATCTCTACGAATTCGGATATTTATGTATATGATCTGAATACGAAGCAAACGACCAATATAACGGAAGAGAACAAGGGATATGATACGAATCCCACCTATTCTCCGGACGGAAAGAGCATCGCTTGGCTAAGTATGGAACGTGATGGTTACGAGGCGGATCAAAATCGCTTGATGGTAATGAATCTGGAGACGGGTGAGAAAACATTCGTAAGCAAGGATTTTGACTCCAACGTGGACTCTTATTGCTGGAGCGCTGATTGCGAGCGTATCTATTTCACGGGCGTTTGGCATGGCGAGTCGCAGGTTTATCAGATAGACTTGGCGAATGGCAATAAGATTACCCCGCTGACCGAAGGTATGTACGATTACGCCTCTGTCGCTCTTCTGGGCGATAAGCTGATCGCTCAACGTCATTCCATGAGCATGGGAGACGAGATCTATTCGATCGATTTGACAGGGGATCATACGGTAACTCAACTTACGTTCGAAAACAAACATATTTACGACCAGCTTACGATGGGTAAGGTAGAGGAACGTTGGATGAAGACGACGGATGGCAAGCAGATGCTAACGTGGGTTATCTATCCGCCTCAGTTCGATCCGAATAAGAAGTATCCTACCTTGTTGTTCTGTGAGGGTGGCCCGCAAAGCCCTGTGAGCCAGTTCTGGTCTTACCGCTGGAATTTCCAGATCATGGCGGCTAATGACTATATTATCGTGGCACCGAACCGTCGGGGTCTTCCCGGATTTGGCTTGGAATGGAATGAGGCTGTCAGCGGCGATTATGGCGGACAATGCATGAAAGACTATTTCACCGCTATTGACGAGGTAGCCAAGGAACCGTATGTAAATAAGGATCGCTTGGGTTGTGTAGGCGCCAGCTTCGGTGGATTCTCCGTATATTGGTTGGCAGGTCATCATGATAAACGTTTCAAGGCGTTTATCGCCCACGATGGTATCTTTAATATGGAAATGCAGTATCTGGAAACGGAAGAGATGTGGTTCGCCAATTGGGATATGGGTGGAGCGTACTGGGAAAAGCAAAACGCTACGGCTCAACGTACTTTCGCGAACTCTCCGCATAAGTTCGTGGACAAATGGGATACGCCTATCCTTTGTATCCATGGAGAGAAGGATTACCGGATCTTGGCTAATCAAGGAATGGCAGCGTTTAACGCTGCGGTTCTTCGGGGTGTACCGGCCGAGTTGCTGATTTATCCGGATGAGAACCATTGGGTATTGAAGCCCCAGAATGGCGTTCTATGGCAACGCACATTCTTTGAGTGGTTGGATATGTGGTTGAAGAAATAAAATTTGAAGGCCGTCCCCAAAGTATATAGCTTTGATGGACGGCCTTCTTTTCTCAACGCAATAATAAACTAAGCGATAGTAATATCCTTATCCAAATAAATATCTTGAATTGAATGAAGTAACTCCACGCCGTCTTTCATCGGACGTTGGAACGCCTTTCTTCCGCTAATCAGCCCCATGCCACCCGCACGTTTGTTTATGACAGCAGTGACGACAGCGTCTTTAAGATCTGAGGCGCCATGAGATTCCCCGCCGGAGTTGATAAGCCCGACACGTCCCATATAATTATTGGCAACTTGGTAACGGCAGAGGTCGATCGGATGTTCTGTCGTTAACTCTGTGTACATCTTTTGATCGATCTTCCCGAAATTGATAGCGGTGAAACCTCCGTTGTTCTCCGGTAGCTTCTGCTTGATGATATCGGCCTTGATCGTGACGCCAAGGTGATTAGCCTGTCCGGTCAAATCGGCTGCCGCGGAATAGTCGATGCCATCCTTTTTAAAAGAGCTGTTTCGTAAATAGCACCATAATACGGTCGCCATACCTAGTTCATGGGCATACTCGAATGCGTCGGCAATCTCGACTAGCTGACGTCGGCTTTGCTCTGATCCGAAATAGATCGTGGCCCCTACAGCTACGGCGCCCATATTCCATGCTTCCTTCACCGTGCCGAATAAGATTTGATTGTAAGAATTCGGATAAGTAAGAAGCTCATTGTGATTTAGTTTTACTAAGAATGGAATCTTATGGGCATATTTTCGTGCGACTGACCCTAGTATCCCGAATGTAGAAGCGACTGCGTTACAACCACCCTCGATCGCTAATTTTACGATATTCTCCGGATCGAAATAAATGGGGTTTGGAGCGAAGGAAGACCCTGCGGTATGCTCGATATCTTGATCTACCGGGAGGATAGAAACATATCCGGTGTTTGCTAATCTTCCGTGCCCCAACAAGGTTTGCAGACTATTGAGAGTCTGTATGTTTCTATCTGAATTGACCCACACATCGTCCACGCAAGTGGGTGATGGAAGATGAAGCAGCGATTTATCAATAGTCTTACATACGTGATTTAAATAATAATCACTTTTGTCTCCTAATAAACTAATAATCTTAGATGTATCCATATAAATAAATATTTACTTAGTAAACAATCACTGTCAAAAATAAGTTCCATAGTTTTTATCGATTAACACATAGAATTAATCTATCGATGAATTATGGTAGTATCGGATAGTTTAGTTAATTTTGTGCCATACAACCAATAAAAATTTTGCGATATATGAAAAAGAAATGGATTTGCACAGTATGTGGTTATGTACACGAAGGTGATGAGGCTCCTGAGTTCTGCCCTCAATGTAAACAACCGAAAAGCAAATTTAAAGAATTAGTAGAGACAGAAGGTGCGTTGCAGTTCGTTGACGAACATGTACTAGGTGTTGCTAAAGGTGTAGACCCAGTGATTTTGGAAGGTCTGAACGCTCACTTTATGGGAGAATGTACCGAAGTTGGTATGTATTTGGCCATGAGCCGTCAAGCAGACCGTGAGGGTTATCCTGAGGTAGCTGAGGCATTCAAGCGTTACGCTTGGGAAGAGGCTGAGCACGCTGCTAAGTTTGCGGAGCTTCTTGGTGACGTTGTTTGGGATACGAAGACTAACTTGAAAAAGCGTATGGAAGCTGAGGCTGGCGCATGCGAGGACAAGAAACGTATCGCTACATTGGCTAAACAACAGAATTTGGATGCGATCCATGATACCGTACATGAGATGTGCAAAGACGAGGCACGTCATGGCAAAGGATTTGAAGGTTTATATAATCGTTATTTCAAGTAATTTAGAGGTATTAGTTATATGTTTTAAAGAGGGGCGTTCTGTGAAGAATGCCCTTTTTTGTATTTGATAAAGTAATTTTAGCCTTTCAAGAGAATAACGATACTATATTTTATGTACTTTTGTACACGTCAACCACAAGGAAAGATGCCGGAGTGGTCGAACGGGCCGCACTCGAAATGCGGTGAGCGGGTAACCGCTCCCTGGGTTCGAATCCCAGTCTTTCCGCTTGATTATTAGCTCTTTGTCGTAATGATACTGTAGGAGATTTGTTCATTTTAGCCTCCTTACATCCCTATTCATACAAGCTTTTTTTGCATGAATAGCATAAATGATTTACAAATAGTTTACAGTAAAAGTTATGGCATATTTCAAAATTTGCGTACGAGCTAAGAGAAAAGACAATACGTATCCTGTTTATATTCGTGTAACCCATCACGGACAGGTAGGATATATAAAAACAGATAAAGTCTGCAAGGCTAAGTCTGTTCGGAAGGGTGAGGTAATAGATAATTACATCATCAAGGATATTTCTATTCTTATTGACGGGTATATGTCCCGGCTTAATCGTGAAGATATACAATGTTGGGATATCAGAAAGATACTGGACTTCTTGAGGAGGGATTCTAGGGCACCTTCTTTTTCTGAATTTTGTGAGGAGTTTACCTCTAAGATGGATAACGAGGGAAGAGAGTCCACGTCGATAAATTATAAGCTTGCGTTAAGGCGCTTGGAGGAATATATGGGGAAAGACGACATTCTCTTCTCTGATCTTACATCGTCTATATTCAAGGAGTGGATAGATTCGATGAAAGATAGCTTGTACAAGAAACACGGCTATCCGAAGCGGATCAAGACAATGTTTATGGCTGGATGCGAGCGGTATAATAATTATGATACCGGCGAGATGCTTATACGGAATAACCCGTTTAGGGGAGTGAGGGTACCTAGACCTACAGTCCCAGAGAAAAGGGCATTGGACATTAGAACCGTTCGAGATTTTTTTGCGGTATCCGCGGAGTATGGATCAAGAGCTGATCGTGCTAGGGATGTGTGCGAGATCGTTTTTTGTCTTGCCGGAATTAACACCGCTGACCTGTATTATATGGAAAAAGAGAACCTTAGAGACGGAAAGATGTGTTACTGCAGACGTAAGACTACTAATAGGAGGGATGACAAGGCGTATATAGAGATAGCCGTACCAGATAGGCTATCTCATTTGCTTGAGAAATATGCTGGAGAAAAAAGGCTGTTTAACTTCTGTGAGACTTATGGATCAAGTAAGAATTTCAATAAATGTATAAACGAGGGAATAAGTGATATAACAAGAAAAAACGACCTTCCTCATATTTCTGTCTATTCGTTTCGGCATAGTTGGGCTACATTCGCTCAAAACGATTTCGATGCAAGTTTGGATTTAGTAGGCTTTTGCCTTAACCATGCTTCTTCCCATAGGGTGACATCTGGGTATGTTAAGACCGATTTTAGCGTTATCGACCGCTTGAATGCCAAGATTCTTGATTATGTATTTGAAGAAAAAACGAAAAAAAGATAGAAATAATTTGCGGATTAAAAAAATGATTCTATCTTTGCCGTTGAAATAGCGAGTTGGATTTTAGACGAAAGTTTGAGATCCAACTTTTTGTGTTTATATGTGTTTGGTCTCTTCTTTCTGTAAACTTCCATAAAACAAAGACTTACCGGGTGCCTTCAAAAAAACAGGCACTATGACGATTTCTATTTCTAAAACAGCGCTGCTATCAAGATTGCAGCTTTTGGCGAAGATCATACCCGCCAAATCATCCACGCCGATCCTTTGTCATTTCTTGTTTGAGACGAGAGAAGGCCGGTTATTCATCACCGGATCGAATAGCGAGGGCCGGATAACCACCAGCCTTGAGTGCATCTTCGACGAGGAGATATCTATTTGTGTCCCGACTTCCTTATTAGAAGGACTGAGGAACCTACCCGAGCAACCAATTGATATAATCATCAACAAGGATACCCGTGAGATAAGGATCAAGTACCATGGTGGAAAGTTTGAGGTGGTGGGTTATGACCCATCTACCTATCCGGGAAAAAGATCGATTGAGGTCTTGGACTCTGTGTCATTGAGCGCGGAGGATTTATTCAATGGGATATCCAAGGTCATAAATTTGGCCGGGAATGATGATATCCGTCCGGTCCTAAGCTCTGTCTTTATTGAGACGGAACCGGAGACCGTATGCTTTGTCGGTGCGGATGGGCATGGCATGGGATTCTTGAGAAAGGGCAATGATAGACAGGTTGGCAAGATCTCAGTTATAATCAGCCGTCCTATAGCCTCGGTATTGAAGGCGATACTTCCGGCTTCCTCCGATAACATGGAAATGAGGGTCGGTGCGGATTGGTCCGATGTCATACTCAATGACTATGAGATATCGTTCCGGAATGTGGAGGGGAGATATCCTAATTGGAAAGCTGTGGTACCCAAGGCGAATAAGCTGGAACTGCTTGTTGACACCGGACAACTGATCGGGGCTATTAAAAGGACATCGGTGTTCTCCAATAAGGCCTCATGCCTTATCGTCTTGAGGATCATTCGTGATAAGTTGACCGTATTCGCCCAAGACATAGATTTCTCGACTTCCGCGGAGGAAACGTTGGAGGTCGATTTTAACGGGAATGAGTTCTCGATCGGGATTAATGGATCGTTGCTTCTTGAGATACTCTCATGTATCGATGACGGGCGTACGAGGCTTTCCTTTAGCGAGCCTAGCCGCGCTATCTTGATAACTCCGGAGAACCAATCCGGGAACGAGGAACTTACCTATTTATTAATGCCCATGACAATCCCGTAAGTTATGAAAGAGTTCAAAGATACAATCCAGAAATATTTACAGGAGAGGGCGGCGGAAGATCTTCTGTTTGCCCCGAGACTTGCCAATCCTAAAAAGAGTATAGACGAGTGTTGTCGTTATATCTTGGGAGAGGCCCGTAAGCGTGGAACCTCTGTCGTGATGAGTGATACGGAGGTTTTTGGCATGGCCGTACATTATTATGATGAAGAGAATATCGAGGTCGGAAAAGTTCCTGTCGGTAGCTCCGTTTCTTCTTCCCATAAAGTAGAACTTACGGAGGAAGAAAAGAACGCTGCCCGTCAGGCGGCCATCAAAAGGTTGACCGAAGAGCAATACCGATCGCTTAAAAAGAGGCCGGCCAAGAAGAAGGTTGATGAGAGTGTCCAACAAATGAGCCTGTTTTGATATGAAGCCGAGAACGAGATTGGAAAAGTTGGTGGCGGGATTGAGCGAAAAGCTTCCCGCCATCACAAAGGCGCAGGAGGAATGGGCCAAGGAACACGTGTTCGACCATGTAGCTTACAAATGTAAGAATGAGTTGTGGTGCTCTGAATGTGGCGAGATATGGGTTAATACGGGTAATAGTAAATTGGGTGACAAGACCGAATGCCCTTATTGCCACCATCAATTAGATGTAAAGGTCAGCAGAAAGCAGAAGAACCATGAGGAGGCGTATATGTCCATCCTGCAAGTGAGAGGCGGGTTTCAGGTAATCCGGCATATACTATGTTGGAAAAACGCCCGTAAGGGAACTTCCCCGGTGTATTATGATTTTACTGAAGTTGTTCAAGAATGGATTCGTGAAGACGGAAAGCGTACGATCATAGCCCGTCCAATAAATATGGGACGTAACGGATTTGCGTATAGTTCCCCTCTTAGTATCAAGGGTGAATATGGAAGTAACCCATATAATTATTACGGTGATTTATATGCGATATTTGGAGAGCTTTATCCAAGGAAAGAATTACTTCCGGAATTGAAAAAACGGGGACTGAATCGACTGTTCCCGGATGTAACCCCGTCTAAGTTGATACGTGACCTTTTGAAAGGAGGTAATGACGCGGAACTATGCCTCAAGACCGGGCAAATATCCATGCTGAAGCACATGTATAGAAACGGCTTTTCCCAGCTTCGTTATAAGCCATCATTCAATATCTGCAACCGTAACCATTATATTATCAAGGATGCGTCCCTTTGGGAAGACTATATGTCTTTATTGGCTTATTTCGGTAAAGACTTGCGTAATGCCCATTATGTATGTCCTAAGAACTTGAAGGTCGCGCACGATAGGCTCTTGGCAAAGAAAGATGCCCGTGAAGCTAAGTTGAGACAGGATAGGGATCGTATGGAAGCTATCCGTAGGCGTGAAAAGCTCATGAAGGATATAGCCGGCTTCTACGAGCGGATGGAAAAGTTTTTCGGGATGAAAATCACGGATGGCAACATAGTCATTTGCCCGTTGGAGAGTATTACCCAGTTTTATCAAGAAGGAAAGGCTATGCATCACTGCGTATATAAACTCGGATATTACAATCGGCCGGATCGCTTGATACTGTCAGCAAAGGACACCGGTGGCAAACGTATCGAGACGATAGAGGTGAATTTGAAGACGCTGAATATCGTCCAATCCCGATCCGTCTGCAATGGGGTAAGCAAGTATCACGACCAGATAGTAAAACTGGTAAAAAAGAATATGAACCTGATCCGTCAGAAAATGATTGCATAAATATAATATGACCTATATAGATTACATAAACCTTTTTTGGAAGACATCGCAGAACGTCAAATTTTCCTCGAACGAGGCGTACTTATACTTCTTCTTGTTAAGTGAGTGCAATATTCGGGGTTGGGAAAATCCGTTTGAATGTCCCAACAGGAGAATCATCCTATCGATCGGTATATCTGAACCTACCTTAATCGATTGCAGGAATAGATTACAGAGCAAAGGTTTATTGATGTTTGAGTCAGGAAAAAGGAATGAAAAATCTCCCGTTTATTACTTAAATGATTTAAGTAAACAGTTTAGTAAAACCTTTAGCAAAAGGTTTAGCAAAGACTTAAGTAAAAATCTTAGCAAAGACCCAAGCATATTATATAAGACTAAAGAATATAAGACTATAGACTTAGATAATATACCCCCCACACCCCCTAAGGGGGTTGACAAAGCAAAAGAAAAAGAGCTTTTGGAAAAGGAAAAGGCTTTGTGTGCTTTGGAAGAAGAGTTGAAGAAACGAGAGGCGGAACTGGATGCACAATCGGACAAACCACCATCCAAACCAAAAAAGCGTCCTAATCCGTTGAACTCGGAAGCAAGGAAACTTTTTGAGGAACACTATCAGGCTATTTTTTCGTCCAGCTATTATTGGAGCGCAAAAGATGCGGGAAATATGTCTTCTTTGCTCAAGAAATTGAAATTTCAACGGGAGAAGAAGAGTTTACCGACTGACGATCAAGGCGTATTAAACGCTTTGAAGTACTTGTTGGATTCAATCACTGACGGATGGATACTGGAAAACTTTAGTGTGACGAATATTAATTCAAAATTTAATGAAATTGTATCACAAGCAATAGCAAAGAAAAATGGACAAACAACAAGCAATACAGCTTTTGGCCAGCATAGACCCGACAACCGGCGTGCTTCCTCCGGAACTGATGCCGAGAACAAAAGACGCGAGCGTGAGCATCTTGGGAACCTTGCCGATGCCATATTACAACAGTCTGCATCCGAAAACAGTAAATGATGTGTTCGATAGTCCTTCGTGTTCTATCGCCGTGATAAATAAAAAGTTCGGAGAGCAGCATTTGCGTGCATTCATGGTTAAAGTGTTGAATGATCTGTTAGACTTTTTCAATGTCGGCAAAACGATGGGAGCCGTTCAGGTTGCGTCTACGGCAGACTTGATTATTGAGGAGTTTTATTTTCTGAAGCCAGATGATTTCAAGCTATGTTTTACTCGGGCGAAGAAAGGGTATTACGGTAAGGTCTTTGACCGGATCGACGGGCAGGTCATCTTTGAGTGGTTAAATCAATATACCAATGACCGAATGACAACGGCCAGCGATACGAGTATCCAAGAGGCAGAGCGGTTTAAGGATTCACGAGGTGAGCGAACTTCTTCCTTATTAGAGGCAGCCGAACATGATTTCAAAAAGTATGATTTTGAACGTAAATACAAGGTGTAAATATTAAAAAACAAGGAACTATAATGCAAGAAAATAAAATACTGGCAGGCAATGTCGAACAGATTCTGCTGTCAAAAAAGAACTGTCACCGTGCATTAAAAGTGGTGAATATAGCGAAACCAGAACAGGGTGAATGGCTTTTTAACTGGAGAGGTAAAAAGTTGAGTGATAATTTAATGCGTTGCGACTATGTGCATACTGCAGTCCGTATTTCCGATAATGAGGCGGTTGTTATTAATGACAAAGACTTAGGTCTTTGGTCGGTTGTAGAGTGGAAATATGAGGTAAACCTTGAGGAGTTTTGGAAATGCGCTTGCGATGCTTTTTATGCTACAAGTTTCAGTCCGGAGGAACGTGGATCGTATCACATACGCATGTACGAAGAAGAGCTCAATGATGATATAAAAACAATGCCGGAAAAAGAAAGAGAGCGATATATAGCTAAGTACAAAGAATGGGTTCAAATATTGTTCAATAAGCATTCTCGTATAATGAGCGCCATGATAACAGGGCCAGCCCGTTTTCCGTCAAGACGAAATGAGAAGATGAATAATTACTATGACAATGCTGTCAATGAATTTAGAGCGTGGAGAGAAAAAGCGCTCAAGTCGATAGCTCGAAGGATAGAGGAGGCAAAACCGGAAGATCAGAAAGCGGAGGAAGAGTGGATGCGTGTAAAGAGAATGATCGATGAGCATTTTTTACCAACCAATTTATATAATAAGCTGGAAACGATTGCAAGAAACGGAAAGGTCGATTTGATGAACAAAGCGATTGAATATGTCAGATCCTTAAACGAAAGTCGAGTTAAACCAATTTTTACCAATCGCCATAAATTCTGGAAACTCGCTGAACTTGCAAATCAATCTATATCAAAACAGGCAGAAAAAGAGAACCAAAAAGATGTGGAAATACTTTTTGATGGTGGCCGGGTAATCAAAAACTATTCCGAGAACAGGGTGCAGATAGTTTTTGACACAAAGCCGCAACCGGACGTTATTTCAAATCTCAAACATAACGGTTTTCGTTGGTCACCCCGTTTTTCGGCATGGCAACGCCAATTGACGAATAATGCTTATTATGCTGTTACTCGTGTAGTACCAGTTGTTATTGAACAATTGAGGAAGGGAGGCTACAAATGAAAGTGCTAGTGACATTCAGTGGCGGAAAAGATAGTCTTGCGTCTCTGCTTTGGGTTCGCAACAAACTGACAAAAAACTTTGTCACGGTGTTTTGCGATACCGGTTGGGAGCATCCGTTGACTTACCAATATATCGAAGAGATACGTCGGTTATTAGATTTGAACCTTGTTACGATCAAATCAAAAAAGTTTGATGGAATGGTTGACTTGGTGAAAAAGAAATCTCGCTGGCCATCGTCACAACGACGGTTCTGTACATCGGAACTTAAAACGATTCCGATGGTTGATTACATCCTAGATGAAGTAAATGATGATATATTGATTATACAGGGCATACGTGCCGCAGAAAGTTCCAAACGAGCAGAAATGCAAAAGCAATGTACCTATTTCAAGTATTATGTGCAACCGTACGGAAAAGACAAAAATGGTAAAGACAAATACCATACTTATAGGCGTAAAGACGTGTTGAGATTTAGATCAAAACATTCCGATGATCTTCTGCGACCTGTATTCGACTGGTCAGCACAACAGGTGATAGACTATATTCTTGATAATGGATTGCAACCTAATCCATTATATCGGATGGGTTATAAACGGGTAGGATGTTATCCATGCATAATGGCTTCGCAACAAGATATGTATAATATAAGTGTTCAAGACCCTAACAGGATTGAATACATTGCAAGCCTTGAACAACAACTAAATAGTAGTTTTTGTGGGCCGGATAAGATTCCATCCAAATATTACAAAGGCGCATATCCGTTTATTGGCGATATTGTTCGCTATATACAAGGAAAGCGGTTGACCGGTTCCCTTTTTGACGATGATGATGTAGCAACGAGTTGCATGAGTTATTATGGACTTTGTGAATAACAAAAAATAAGAAGGTATGAATATAGATACTGAATTTAACGTAGGAGATAGAGTCTGCTATCTGAGCGGGGATAACATTATCCATTCAACTATAAGCGAAATAATTATCGAAATATCCTATACTGATGATAGTTTTCTTATGGTTTATAAGCTGTCAGATGGACTTAGTGTACCCAGAAACAATTATCCTAAATGGGATAAAAGACTTTTTAAAGACAAAGAGAGTTTGATAAAATATTTATCTGATTTATAACTAAAAAGAACCGAATCATGAGTGAACAAAATAAACAATGTCCTGAATTTCCATTTTTTTGTGCATCTTACCCAGATGCTCGTTGTATCAATGGATATCTATGGGATTTGGATAAATGTGACGAAAACGGGAATTTATACGGAGAGGGAGATATTCCTTGCCCGTTCTGCAATACCGAGGAATTTATTGAGTATGATCCTTTTTCAAAAGAAGATGAATTCTATGAAGGTATCGAGTATGAAGAAAAAGCAAAAGAGAAATCCCGTGAATGGTATTTGAATTGGATTATCTATATGCGAGAACAAATTAAATAATAAGGAGTTATTGTAATATTTCAAAATTTTTGTAACCCAAAAGTTTATGAATTCCATGCTTAATTGCAACGGCATTTTTAACAAAACTATTTTGGTATAGCTGTCCAATAGTAAAATGATCTGTGTACAACTCCCCTTTATGATTGGTGTAACCTGTAAGAATTCTAATAGAAATGTTACAAATATTTATACCTTCAAAATCAGGTAAGGGATAATAAATGGTTAAGCATTTTTGTTCTTTTCCTTTAAGAGTAAAGGATTGTATCCAATGAAGCCTTACTGTATGGTTGGGATGTTCAAAATGAATATTTTCATTGGTATCTAATTGGATAGAGACATTTGTAATTGTATTTGCTTGATTCCCTGTATTAGTATATAGTAGAAGAACTCCGAGTTGATTATTCTCGATCTTGGCATCTGAAATAGTTAACAAGATCTCCTCTTTTTTGTAAAAATACTGCATGTAGCAATTAAATACAGTAACTAATACTGCAATAATAGAGAGAACAAAAGACGCAATAACCATAACTGTAATGTTTTAATGATAATTGCAAAGATAGATATTTATATAAACAAATAACAATTCAAATACTAACTTCTGATAAAAGGTTTCCATCCTGAGGCGTTCGTAACCGAGGAGAAGTGAGTTAAGAAAGCCCTTGGTAATCCAGAGGGCTTTCTTTCTGTCCTTTATATCTTATATGAAACTAAGATATGAAAACGCAAAAATGTATAGCCTGTGGCCGGGAAACGGTTTCTGTGATCAATACAGAAGAAGGCCATATCTGTTATAATTGCTACTCTGATAAAAAGAACCCTCCAAAACAAAAGCAAAACCATGACAACGAAGAAGCTCGGATTCAGTCGGAGTTTTTCAATAAGGTTCCTTTATTCTTCCCGAACCTACCGGATCGGCTCCTTTTTGCAGTCCCGAACGGTGGTAGCCGGCATAAAATAGAAGCGGCTAATATGAAGCGCCAAGGAGTTAAACGAGGTGTAGCTGATGTGATCCTTCAGATACCGAAGAAGGGGTATGCTTCCCTTTGTTTGGAGTTCAAGACATCGACGGGAAAACAATCTCCCGATCAAAAAGAATACCAACGCCAAGTTGAAATGGCAGGTAGTAAGTATGTGATTGTTCGGAGCGTGGAACAGGCTATCCGGGAATTGCAACTGTATTTGTGTTAATTGATTACCCCTGTTATATTTTAGAATAAAAGTTATGACAGAATTGAAGTATGACCCCCAGAATTATCGCATCCACACAGATAAGAATAAACGGCTTATTAAAAAGAGCTTGGAGGACTGCGGAACGGGTCGTTCTATTCTATTGGATAAGAACGATGTTATTATTGCCGGAAATGGCGTTTATGAGCAGGCTTTGGAACTTGGGTTAAAGGTTCGGGTTGTAGAGTCTGACGGGAATGAACTGATAGCGATCAGGAGAACGGATTTGTCTACAGAAGATGAAAAAAGAAAGCTTTTGGCTTTGGCTGATAACCATACATCGGACACTTCTATGTTCGATTTTGCAGCCGTAGTTGAAGATTTCAGTATTGACGAACTTGGTGATTGGGAGTTGGAGCTTCCATTTGATGATATGCCGACGGATGTGGATCGTTTTTTTGAGGGAGCAGATAAAGTAGAGAATAAGAGAAAGACGATGGTTTGCCCTCATTGCGGAAAGGAAATAGAGCTATGATCTTATATCTTGCCGGTTATAAACCTTGTGCCAAACGATGGAACCTTGACACGAAAGATATCTATCTCTTAAGTTCTTTTTGGGAGCATAAATCGGGACATTATGGTGGTTATGTCTGTCAAGAGAAACATATTCTTGATAGCGGTGCGTTTTCAGCCTTTTCCGGAAAGAATAACAGTTTTGATTGGGATGGCTATGTCAAGAAATATGCTGACTTTGTTCTGAAAAATAACATTCAACGCTTCTTTGAGCTGGATATAGATGTTGTTGTAGGGCTGGAGAAGGTCGAGTATTACCGTAAATATTTGGAAGATCGTACAGGGCGGCGGCCTATTCCTGTTTGGCATGCAAGCCGGGGGAAGGATTATTTTATTCGGATGTGTGAAGATTATCCCTATGTTGCGATCGGTACGACCTCTGCGATGGAAGAGGGTAGGCGGATAAGAGGTAATCCCATGATATTAAAATGGTTTATCGATCAAGCTCACTCTGTCGGTACCCGTATTCATGGGCTTGGATTTACAGATACGATATTTCTTCCTTTTTTGAAGTTTGATAGCGTTGATAGTACGACTTGGTTGTCCGGTTCCAGATTTGGGCAGATTTATTTCTTCAATGGCAAGCAAATGATATATCGTAATCCTCCCCAAGGGATGAGGGCTAAGAATCATGATTTATCGAATAGACACAATTTTAATGAGTGGATAAAATTTCAAAGGTATGCGGAACGATACTTATAACAAGAAAGTCCTTCTGTATTCAGGAGGTATGGATAGTTGGTTGATAGACAAACTCTGGAAACCGGATATAAGGCTTTATGTCGATATGAATACCCGTTATTCAAAAGAGGAAATGAAGCGTCTTCCGGATGATACCATCATTGAGAGATTGGATTTATCAAAGTGGGAACGTGAAGATAAGATTATCCCTCTAAGGAATATGTATTTGATCGGTATTGCGACGAACTATGGCGATGAAATCTGTTTGGGAGCGACAGCCGGTGACCGTGTTCTTGATAAATCGCCTGTATTTGCCGAGTTGTATGAGGACTTACTCGGCTATCTCTACCAAAAACAACATTGGACAGAAAAACGAACGATCAAGATAAACTTGGACTATAAAGCATATACCAAGACTGAGTTGTTGAAGCAATATATAGCTCAAGGAGGTAATATTAGTGAAGCGTTTAGTTCATCGTTCAGTTGTTATGCTCCTGTTGATGGGCACGAATGTTGGAACTGTAAACCGTGTTTCCGTAAATTTATTGCTTTTGCGTTGAACGGATATCCGTTTTCCATGGATGTAATCGGCAGGAATATATCTTATATGAAACATGAAATACTTCCTTTGATCGAATTTGGCGAGTATGGCCGGAAACGGGAGGAGGAAGAGATAAGACAGGTATTAACTCTTTATCGATAAAAATCGTATGTATACAGTAAGGAAGCGTCTAGAGATATCGGCGTCTCATCGTCTGAGTCTCTCTTATGCGAGTAAGTGTGAGAACTTGCATGGGCATAACTGGATCGTAATCGTTTGGTGCAGGTCTAAACAGTTGAATCCAGATGGTATGGTTGTCGACTTTGCCCATGTCAAGCGAATGATCCAGGAGAAACTAGATCATAAGAACTTGAATGAGGTATTATCGTTTAATCCGACAGCGGAAAATATAGCGAAGTGGATCTGTGACCAGATACCTCAATGTTTTAAGGTGATGGTTCAGGAATCAGAGAATAATATAGCGTGGTATGAAGAAGATAAATGAAATTTTTTACAGCATTCAAGGTGAAGGCTACTTTACTGGTACGCCAGCTGTTTTTGTTCGCTTCTCTGGATGTAACTTGAGGTGCCCGTTCTGTGATACGGAACACAAAGAAGGCAAGATGTTAAGTGATGATGAGATTATTGCGGAAATAAGGCGTTATCCGGCTTTGCATGTCGTATTGACAGGCGGAGAGCCTTGTATGCAGGTTACATATGATTTGGTTGATAAGATCAAGGCCACTGGCCGATTTGTTCAGATTGAGACAAATGGAACTTTGGTTCCACCTGTAAATATAGACTGGATTACGTGTTCCCCAAAAGAGGGCGGTAAAACAGTCGTGATCAACCCTAATGAACTGAAGGTAGTCTATACCGGACAGGATATGTCGCAATATGATAAATATTCAGCGGGAGTATATTATTTGCAGCCTTGTTCCGGCCGGAATACGAAGGAAGTTATTAACTATATTAAAGAGCATCCGAAATGGAAGTTAAGCTTACAAACACACAAGATATTGAATGTGCGATAAGAACGATCCTTTCTTTTATAGGCGAGGATCCTTGCAGGGAGGGATTGAGGGGAACGCCGGATCGTATCATAAGAATGTGGGGAGAGATCTTTCGTGGATATGATCTGTCACAAGTGCCTAAAATAACGGTCTTCCCAAATGGCGTGGATGGCCTTTCTTGTGATAGTGTTATCGCGGATTCAGGTGGATTTTATTCAATGTGTGAACATCATATGATGCCTTTCTTTGGGAAGTATTGGTTTGCTTATATTCCTAATCCCAAAGGTAAGATACTGGGCATATCGAAAGTTGGTCGTGTCGTTGATTATTGTGCGGCACGGTTACAGGTACAAGAGCGATTAGCGAAAGATATCATCGTGATGCTCCAAGAAGCGTTAGGTTCGGAATATCCGCCTTTAGCAATGGGTATCGTATTGGAAGGGGAACACTTGTGTAAGTCGATGCGTGGTGTAAAGAAAGAAGGTAAAATGCGTTCTTCTTTCTATTTTGATAATGGAAGTTTACCTGAATTGAGGGCAGAATTGTCCCGATTCGTTAGTTTTGGTTAATTATGACAGAGAAGAATGAAGTAAAAAAGAAAAGTAGGGGGCGTAAATCTGAATATAGAGAAGAGTATGCGGAACAGGCTCTAAAACTTAGTCTGTTAGGTGCAACGGATAAAGAGATCGCTGAGTTCTTCTCTGTCTCAGAACAAACGCTTAATAGTTGGAAGAAGAAGTTCCCTCAATTTCTTGAGTCCTTAAAAAAGGGAAAGGCTGTCGCTGATGCTAATGTAGCTTCGAGACTTTACAGTCGTGCGATTGGCTACGATGCCAAGGCTACGAAGTTCGCTACCAATGAGGGCCGGATTACGGATAAAGTAGAGTATATCGAGCATTATCCTCCGGATACGACTGCCGCTATTTTTTGGTTGAAGAACCGGCAGCCGGCTAAGTGGCGTGATAAGAAAGAGGTCGAGAACCTTGTTAAGCTGGGGGATGAATTGGAATCGATGTCGGATGAAGAATTAGAAGCAATTATCCGTGGCGAAAAGGAGTAAAAGAGACATATTAATCAGGCAAGCAAAGGCAGCTACTATATTGCGTAAGCGGGAGGCTCGGAATGATTTCTGGGCCTACTGTTTATATCATGACCCCAAGTTCTTCGCTAAGCGTCTGTTCTTGAAGAAGGTGGCTGATGCTTTCACTCGTGTATATGAATCGTATGTGTCGGGTGTTATTCGCCGGTTGGCTGTTTCTATGCCTCCACGTGCGGGAAAATCTTACATCTCGTCTTTGTTCATATCGTGGATGCTTGGCCACTTCCCGGAAGAGTCGGTCATGCGCAACTGCTGTTCCGATACGCTGTATAACAAGCTGTCTTACGACACGCGCGACATCGTCCGTTCTTCCCGGTTTAAGGAAATCTTCCCAGATATACAATTGCGTGGTGATAAACAGAACGTGCATGGCTGGAGCTTGGAAGCTGCCCGGCAGGTGAGTTACTTCGGGGCTGGTGTAGGCGGTACGGTGATCGGCTTCGGTGCTTCTATGTTGGCTATGACCGACGACTTGTATAAGAGTTTGGAGGATGCACTATCTGACACCAATAACGAAAAGGTCTGGTCGTGGAAGCAGGGAACGCATGATTCCCGTATCGAAGGGAATTGTTGCTCAATCGACATCGGTACCCGCTGGTCGGCTACGGACGTTCTCGGCCGTATGGAGGAAATGGGGAAATATGACGAAATTATCCGTATCGCCGCATTGGATGAGAACTATTGTTCTTTCTGCGAGGATGTACATACGACAGAGTATTACCATGAACTACGGGAGGAAACGGACGATTCCATTTGGTGTGCCGAGTATATGCAAGATCCAATCGAGGCAATCGGGTTGTTGTTCCCGAAATCGGAGCTTAACCGATTTAAATTGGCTGATATTGAGGGCAAGCAACCGGACGGTGTTATTGGAGCTACCGATGTGGCCGATGAGGGAGACGATGATTTCTGTGCGCCTATTGCCAAAGTATTCGGTACGAAGTATTTCATTACCGATGTGCTGTTTACGAAAGATAATGTCGAGATCACCGAACCGAAGTTGGTTTCCTTGATCCTTGATACCCGTTGCGACAATATGCGTATCGAGAGTAACAATGGTGGCCGTATCTTCGCTCTCAATGTTCGTAAGGCGGTAAAGGCAAAGAACGAGAAATGTATCATTCAGGCGAAACCGACAACTGCCAATAAGGAAACCCGCATCTTGCTGAAATCAGGTTGGATCAAGAAACATTGTTATTTCTTGGAAGAAGGCGAGTATAAGAAAGGTTCGGACTACGACCGGTTTATGAAAGCGCTTACCGGATATAAGAAAGAAGGTGGCAATAAGCATGACGATGCACCGGACGGCGTGACGATCTTAGCCGAGAATGTAGAGTTCATCGGGTTATGCAAAAATAATCGGGTACGGCAGGTGGCAAGAGGGAGATAATGACTATTTTTGTAGGAAAAATTTTATATGGATGTATTATGAAAATGGAAATTAATCAACTTAGAATTGGGAACTGGGTTAAACCTAAAAATAGTTCAGGTATAGAATCTAATGAAGGTACTGTGTTTTGTATTAACGGCTATTTAGTAAGTGTTTCTACGAATAAAAACCCTTATGATATTCATTTGATCGATCCAATTAAACTTACAGATGAATGGTTCCTAAAGTTTGGTTTTGATTTGATAGATGATCAATATTATTCAAAACATACTCAGTGTGGAATAGGAGGTTTAGGGATAACAAAGAAAGATTATCGTCCTTTGGTTTTAGTTGTGGATGAAAGACAATATGATGGAGTTTATCGTCAAGTTATAGGTAAACAGATAGAATATGTCCATGAACTTCAAAACCTTTATTTTGCATTAACAGGTGAAGAGCTTAAAATAGAAGAAAATAAAGATGAATAATAGATAAAAGTAGATATTCATTAAGCGCAGTCATTATAAAGTGATTGCGCTTTTCGTTTTTATATTTTAGCATAAAACAATTATGCCAAGTATAAGCGAAATTCTTGTAAATGAAGATTTTGGGCAGGTAGTCAGTACGTTATGTGTCGATACGATTGAATACCGGGAACCAAGAGAATATTACAGAGAATACCATGGTGAACGTCGTCGGCGTAAGACTTCAGTCGGTTGGCGTGAACCCAAACGACTGGCGGTCTATTCGGAAACACTGAAAGATAAGAATGGTGAGCCGTTACGACTGGAAGATAAGATTGTCGATGTGGCCCGTATCGTTACCAATTTCCCGAAGAAAGAAGTGCGGACCTCCGTTGCTTTCCTTTTTGGTGGTAGTATGACAATTACTGGAACGGAACAGAATGACGGATTCCAAGAGTTCAAACGTGTATGGGAACGCCGATTGAAAATGCAATCCGTCTTGAAGTCGTTCGCCCGTAAGGTGCTTTCTGAAAGTAAGGCTGCTCTTGTATTCTATCCGTATACTTCCAAAGGATTAGACGGCAAATTGATTACGGAATTGAAGGTTAAGACGCTTTCTGTTCCTCGTAATGCAAATACCTTTTCTGAGTTTTATCCTCATTTTGATGATAACGACGATTTGGATGCTTTTATTCATCGTTACCAGATAAATTCTAATGGCATGCTCCGGAATAGTTGTACTATCTGGACAGCCGATAAGATTATAATAGCTACCGATGAGATGGGTGGCTGGGTAATAAAAGAGGTTCCCAATCTATTCGGAAAGATTCCGGTCGTGTATGCAGATGTTTTCCAACCGGAATGGGACGAGGTTGCCGGTATCATGGATGCGCGGGAAATGCGTTTATCCCGTATGGCCGACACTAACGACTACTTTGCGGAACCAATCTTGAAAACGTATGGCGATTCCGATTTACCTTCTAAGGAAACAACCGGGAAAGACCTTAATTTCCCCATTAAGGTCGATGAAGTATCCGGCAAGGAATATCATGGCGATGCCGATTATTTGACATGGACTGGCTCCCAGCCATCTGTAGATAAAGAATTGGAAGAAACGAAAAACGAACAATTTGCTGGTACATCTACGCCGGATCTTTCTTTTGATAACTTGAAAGGCATTGGCAACCTGTCCGGTGTCGCTCGTAAATTCATGCTGATGGATGCAACTATCAAGGCGAGTGAGAACATGGAAACATTCGGTCCGGTGGTTCAGCGTTGCGTGTCGGTCGTGTTGGCTGGGATATGCAATATTACCAACATCAAGTACCGTCCTCAATTGGTGAACAACCTGATCGATGTGGAATTTGGTTCCATTTTGCCGGAAGATCTGTCCGAGACATTGCAAACTCTGTCCCTTGCCAATGGAGGTAAACCGATCAACGCCCAACGCACGGTTACGGCTCATTCTCCGCTAACAGAAGACTTGGACGAAGAAATGAAGCTGATGGAGGAAGAGGAAGATACAGCAGCGCAACGCAATAATATGATCGGCTTAACAATGGGATATGGAGAATGAAAGAACTATCATTTCATGAGCGACAGTACCTACAACGTCTGTTCCGGCAACAAGGCAGCATAAAGTATTCGTTTGACGAGTTTGTCCGTAGGATAGGACCTCTTTTGGCTAAATGGTCGGATCATGGAGGTGACCGTGTATGGATAGGCAACGCTACCATAGAGAAGCAAATCGAACGTCTGTTGGATGACCTGCATACGCAGCTCGTAAGCAATATATCCAATACGGCTACCGAAGTCTGGAATTTAGGCAATAGGAAAGCGGATGAACTGGTAACGGGCTATATCAAGGATATGGCCATATCCAGTACGTTGAAGGATAAGATGTTTTCCAGAAGTGCAGATGCGCTGAATACCCTGTTGAAACGTAAGGATGAATTTGGTAAAACCATATCCTCCCGTGTCTGGGATATAACGGACGGAGCTATGGATAATCTGGAGTATTATCTTTCTTCGGGTTTGTCTTCCGGCCGTCCGGCTGCGTTGATCAGCCAAGATATACGGCAATTACTAAACGAACCCAACCGTCGTTTCCGCCGTGTAAGGGACGCGAATGGCAAATTGGTCCCATCCCAGCCGATGAAAGATTATCATCCGGGGCAGGGTATTTATCGTTCATCTTATAAAAACGCCCTTCGACTAGCAGCAACGAAAACAAACGAGGCTTTTCGAACTGCCGATTATGAACGTTGGCAGAATATGGACTTCGTGACCGGTATAGAAGTGGAACGTTCGCCGACGAATCACGGTCCGTGTCCCGTGTGTGACGCCAAGGCTGGCCAATATCCGAAGGATTTCAAGTTTACAGGATGGCACCCGTTTTGTATTTGTATAGCTACGCCGATTATGATGGAGCATGAGGAGTTCGCTGAATGGTTGCTTCATTAAAGAAAATGAGGGCAACGGGGATTCTGTAGTAAAGTGGCAGTTTACAGAATACACCCGATGCCCTCTAAATTGTTTACTCAATTGCCACGTAATATCTCTATTATACTTTCGCTTTTTGTGCCTGTAGTTTCGAATTTAACTTCTCAGCCTCCTTTTGCATGTTCTCGGAAGCGTGCTTGATGTAGCATAGCATTCCTTCGGTTCTTCCTATCTCTCGACCGGAATTGAAAGCGGCTTGCAGTTCTGGAGTGGAGTACTTGCCCATTTCGGAGGGTTTGACCGTTGGTTGTTGGGTACTATTATTTCCCGACAAATCAATGTTTGAGTGTTTGAGCATAAAATGAAACATTGTTTTGTTTAGCGGAAAATAAGAACGGTTCCGCCTTTCCCGTTGCTCTACACCACTCAGGCAGTTATAGCCATTAAGCTATATCACGGGGGTACGAAACCGTATATCCTTTATATTAAGAATATCTCAAGATAAAGCATAATTATACCGAAAAGAAATATATTCGGCGGGTTTTGTCCGCCTGAGTGTTATAGAGCACCACAAAGATGAGCACTTATTTTCAATCCTGCAAGAAAAAACTTTTCCTCCCTTATATTTTAAACAGAAAACTCTTATGACAATTTTAGATTTAATCAAGGCGGCATGTAAGACGAAAGGCGTGCCGGAGAAGTATGCGGAACGTATTCAGAAAACGTTCAAGATTGAGAAAGCCGAGGGGATGGAGGCTTTCGTGGACCTGTTCAAGGATAATATTCTTCCGGCAATCCAAGAAGCGGAGAATGAAGCTAAGACTACGGCTGAAACGGCCGCTGTCGCCGCTTATGAAGCCAAGCATGGGTTGAAGGATGGTAAACCGGTAGAAGATCCGGATAAGAACAAGAAAACGGAAGAAGAACTGTTGAAGGATCTTAGCCCGGAACTGAAAGCTTATCTGGAAAGTATGAGGAAGAGCGTCGATGATATGGCTAGGAAGGTGGGCGATTCCATTACCAACTCGGCAAACGAGGCTAAGAAAGAAACAGTCCGTAAGCAGTTGAAAGATGCTGGTCTTCCGGATAACTGGCTGGGACGTGTGGATTTGGCTTCGGAAATCTCTATCGAGGATCAAATCAAGGCGCTTTCCGAAGAGTTTACCGGAATCCAGCAAAAGGCGATCGATGATGCCGTGGCCCGTGGTGATTACGCTCCCGGTTCCGTGAATCTTCCGGAGCGTTCCGAGGCGGATTGGGCGAAGCTGATGGATCAGGATGCCGACAAGAGTGCGAATAATCCCGGTGTGGTGAACCTGGGTATTGAATAATCCAAGAAAAGTGTAACGTTATGTACAGAAAAAGAGAAAGAGAATTCCAGTATCCTCCCGGAATTGAAAAGATTATTGAGGATGTGATCGGCGGTGGGACGATTGACCGCCGGGATTTGCGGAACGCTTTGTTCAATGGCAAGTCGTTGGACGAGCTTCCTCCGATCGTGATCGTGGTGAAAGATCCGGAAACGGGGCTGTATCATGTATTGAAGACGGCGATGGCTTCCGATGCTGGCAATGAAACTACTTATAAGGTGTCCAAGAATCATCTGTTTGGTGTGGGTGACTTCGTGACGATTGGTGGAGCTTTGACAGGCGCGTCCGATAAGATCACGGCTATTGATAAGAGTAATGCGGAGTTTGATACGATCACGTTGGAAGCGACTATCGGTGCTGCTGCAAAAGGTCAGGTATTGGTTCAGGCTAAAGACAAACAGGCTGCGAAAGCCGCCAAGTTGCCTTATGATGGCGAATTGGTTGTCACGATGAATAAAGTCGACTTGACTGTAGCCAACCAGCAGTCTGGGTTATTGGTAAGAGGTACGGTAAACGAATCCTGTATGCCGTTCCCGGTAGATAAGGACTTGAAGGCATTAATGTCGTTTATCCGTTTTGTGTAATCCATTAAAATCAGATATATGGAAAGAAGTTTAATTAAGCAAGTGAATAAAAAGAACATGGCGGCCCGTTTGAATACCCGTCATGTGAAACCGGTTGTCTTCCCGAACTTCTTCGGGGTGAAAAGAAAAACCTCGTTGAAGTGGGAGACTCTGACCGGAGAGAAAGGCGCTCCGGTAATGGCAGACGTGATCTCTTTCGACGCTTCCGCACCGCAGAAGACCCGTGAGGTGATCAGCAAGCTGTCCGGCGATATCCCGAAGACAGCCGTCAAGCGTGGCATGAACGAGAGCGATTACAACGAGTACAAGCAATTGGAACGTGACGCGCAAGGTGACGCGGACCAGTTGGCATTGTTGAATCTGGGTTTCAAGGATCAGGATTTCGTGTATAACTCCGTCCGTGCCCGTTTCGAATGGTGGTGTATGCAGCTCATGAGCCGTGCGGGTTTCCATTTGTCGGCAAAGAACAATGGCGGTGTCGTTACGGCTGAGTTTGTCGGTTGCGGTATGCCGAAGAAGAACCAGCGTAAATCTACTACGGACTGGAGTAACGCTACAACGGCCAATGGATTGCAGGATATTGAGGATACGGTTGTGGCCGCTTCTGCCGAAGGGGTGACGATCCGTTACGTTGTAATGCACGTGGCTGATTTCTCTTTGCTGAAGAAACAGAAATCTACGTTCGACACGTTAAAGGCATGGGTTAATTCGTCCTCCAAGATATTGGTGACAAAGAATCTCATCAACGAGTATCTGGCCGAGCAGGAGATCCCGGTGAAGATCATTACCGTGAACCCGGCTGTCCGTATCGAGGATAGTGCCCATCGTCGTAAGACGATCAATCCTTGGGAGCGTAAGCGTGTATGCTTCTTGGAGGATTTGAAGGTGGGTGACATTCAGCATGGGCCGATCGCCGCCGAGTCTTCTGCTACCTTGCAGAAAATCGCTCTCATGGTTAAGCAGGATTGGATCTTGGTAACCAAATGGTCTGAGCTGGAACCGTTCAAGGAATGGACGAAAGCGGAAGCGAACGCTATTCCTGTCGTGAATGATCCGGATGCCATGTTCATCATGAAAGTGGATGGGAAGGATTGGAACGCTTCCGAGGATACCGAGGGTACGGATGATATCCCGGCGACATTCTTGGGTGAAACCATCGAACCGGAGGATCAAACGATTCAGGATACTGAAAACGGAGAATAACAATCATGGCTAAGACGATTCGAGATACGATACTCGCTTATCCCGGTCTCACTGACTGTGAAGATTTTTTGGATAACGTCGTTTTGCCGGGACGCGGTTTTGAAGGTACAGAAGATAGTAAGACGATCGATATCCAAAAACAAAAGCTGGTGGCCGCCGACCTTTATTCCATGGTCGGCGGTCTGCCGGATTTCACGGAAAACAAGCTCTCCATCACGTATCCCCGTGCATGGTATGATGCTACGGCGAAACGACTATACCGGGAGGGAGGAGAACCGGAGAAAGCGGAATTGATAGGCAATAAGATCGAGGTACCCAAAGGAAGGGCGAGAAACAGATGGTAAAGCGATATTCACATACAGCGATAGTGACGATTCAATCCTGCCAATTAGCCAAAGGGGAATGGGTTGCCGGTAAACCGACGGAAATAGAGGTCACTGGGCAATACTACCCGTCCAATAGTGGACAGCAGTTGAAGCGGAACGTCGATGGAAGAGAGTTCATCGTGCATGGTGAGTTTTCGACCAAAGCCCGTCCTGTGGAAAACGCGAAGCATATCCGGATTGATAGTATCGCTCTCGATGTGGATATCATTAGCTGGGAACCGTTTCAGACTCACTCTGTAATCTATGTGTAGCTTATGGCAAGGAAAGGTGGTTTGACTCCAATGTGGAGTGATAGGGAAGTAGGGCGTTGGTTCGATTACTATGTGGATCGGGCGGAAGAGCGGATATACAAGTTATTGCAACGTGCCGGGGAAGAGTTCGTGAAGATCGCTCGAAAAAAAGGGAACTATCAGAATCATACCGGCAATCTTCGTAGTTCAATCGGCTATGTGATCATTAAGGATGGCGATATATTGACCGAGAACTACGAGTTGTCAGATGAGAAAGGTACCGATAAACATACGGGATTGAGAGAGGCTAAAAGGCTCGTATCAGAATTATTACCCCTTTATAAGAATGGCTGGGTATTGATTGGTGTAGCCGCTATGCCTTATGCCAAGTATGTGGAAGCAATCGAAAATCTGGATGTTATCTCCGTTGCCACGGAACATGCCGAGGATTGGATCAAGAAACAGAGTCGAACGTTATTTGATAAACTCGCTGAGAAAGGATATTGAACATGGCAGATCAGTTTGATATAGTGGATATCGTATATAATGCGGTTGAGCCGGCGAGTACGGGCTTTATCCTGTATAAGGATCAATCCGGCGATGGCGAGAAAAGAAATCATATCACGATCCGCTCTCTGGCCTTGAATGGGAAAGATTATGTCAACAAGGGATCGATAAATATCAATATCTTCGTCAAGAGACCCTCGAAAGGCGTATCGGATCGACAGTTGATGATAGAGACCGTACGGGGCGTGAGGTTCGTGTTGCGGGATATCAAGCCGCCGTTGGGGATGTATTGGAAATCTCGGATCGTCTGGTCTGAGCCTATGGGCGAGGCCAAGGATGGCTTCGATTGTACGAATATTAGATTAGAGGTTATAACAGAATTAGATTAGTGATATGGAAAGAAGTTTAGCGCTGGATGTGGCGTATTTAGGAGTTGCGGAACCCGGGGATGGCGTGGCCGGTACCGAGTTCACCCAATGCGTTGACGTGGATACGGTGACGTTCAATTTCTCGGACGCCAAGGAGCTTAGTTTTACGTCCATGGGACATGAGGACCCTTGGGCGGTGGTGAGTCGGAAAGGAGATCCTTCCAGTATAGAGTTCACTATCCCTTCTCCCACGAGCGACGAGATGAAAATGTTTTGCGGGGGAACCGTTTCCGGTGATAAATGGGAGGCTCCCTTGTCTACGCCCTCGATATTGAAGACGATCAGGCTACAGAGCCTACCGTACCAAGGTAAGTTCACGGAATATGTCTTTGTCAAGTGCTCTGTGTTCGGGAAGATCAGCCAAGCCCCGGATAAGGAGAATTGCGATCTCTTATTGGTAAAGGCCACGATCATGACACCGGTATCGGCGGCCGGCAAACAAGCGTCCCCGTATAGCAGGGCGGTGAAGGCCGTGTCGGAAGACACGGAATGATGTTTTTTGTTTAGGTTGTCTAGAGCCTCGGTTTTTGCCGGGGCTCTTATATTTTAGAGGAAAATGATTATGAATGCGGAAGGAATTAGAGAGATTGCTAAAATGCAGTGTTCGATTGATGGTTATTCATATTTTCTTAAAAACTTATATCTAAAATTGATTTATCCCAATAAGGAAATAGCCTGTGTTTCTTCTGGTGATGATATTAGTGAAGCTATTTGGCAGGAGGTTGAGAAATTACAAAATCGATTAAAAGACTATGAGCGTAAAGCGAGCACTACAGATTGAGAGCGACGTGGTGACAAGTCGGTCAGTCGTGATTCCTTTCGAGTTCAAGCCGGAGACGATCCCGGCGGGTAAGAACGTTGGTGATAGTATCGTTATCACCCCGATCACGGTAAGGACCGGGTTTAGGATACGGCCGTTACTCTTGCGGATTGACAAGGCGGACAAGGATGCTATCGTGGCTCATAAGGATGTTACGTTTGATAGTGTACTGTCGGAGTTGATGGCGAAATATGACGAGTTGATCTTTGAGATCGTATGTTTGGGTATCCATAACAAGAAAGGGGACATGCCCGCTTGGTTCCGGGAGGTACTGAAGGATAATTGTACATGGGAAGACCTGTATATCCTTTTGAACGCTATTCTCTTTCGTCTGGGTTGTAACCCTTTTTCTCGTACTATCATAGCTTTGGAAGCTGTGAGCCCGTTAAGCGAAGAGGAGATAATAGCCCTTCAAGAAAACAACGAGACTTGGGTAGGTCGGAGCCGGTGACGCAAAGTAGCTTCATGTTCCTTGTACTATGTAACGAGGCGTTCGGGTATACGCATGAGCGGACATTGGACAGCGATCTGGCGCTTGTCATGTCCATGCTACGGGAACATGGTTATTTGGTGAACGACCGGAACAAATCACTGCTCATGGACGATGATGAATCCGGGGATAATCATGGCGAGTGGGTCGAGGTAATCGATTTCGATACGGGAAAAAAGAAAAGGGTTCGAAGAATGAGCCCGGTATGATATATATTACTTTGCGTAGAGAACGTTTGTCATAGTGATTTTGGTTGTAAAAAAACCGACGAACCGTGAGGCTGGTCGGTTTTTGTTCTCTGTAAATGTGTCAAGATCTTCAGAGTGTCTGCTCGATAACCAGAGCGGTGTCTTCTAGCGAAAAGTAATTGGGTAACGCTCCGGATGGATTATGCTGTCAATCTCAAGATCCACATCAATTGCGTCCCAACGCAACGAATCCTCGTCTGGCATGGTCACGTCCAATACATCCGATACTTTTGCATTTCTGAACCAAGGGTATCTGTCATACGATAGATAATATTCCTTCCCTCCTACGAAAAGGAGGATACCGTGTGCATTAATCATTGTTACTCCCGCAGGGGTTGTTCCATTCATTTTTTTATTATATCGAGGCCGGACAAGCTGCATGAGAATATTCGTTGGTATCTATAAGATGGATATTCAAAACATCTTCAATATCAAAAAGAGTGCTGGTTGTAAAGTTGTGGTCTCCTCTTAACCATTTGGATATCTCAGAGGGACGTTTACACATTTTCTCGGCAAATTCCTTTTGGGATAGACCTTTCCTTTTGATACCTTCTGCAATTTTTACAGCAAGCATCATACGTCTTTCCATGTTCTTGGCTCTTTTCGTGTCTATATTGCCAAGTACTGTATCCAAAATAGATGTATTGTTCATATTTATTCCTCCTTCAATTTTAAATTACCTAAGAAAAAACCGTTATCATCGAGATGTATATCCTTGTTTTTGATGGCTTCTGATATGATTCTGGATATTCGAACCACTGTTTCAGCTTCTTTTTTTAAGGAAGAACTTTCTTGATAAGCTCTAATGTTTTTGGGCTTATATCCTCCACCTCCAACAATGATAGCAACGTTAGCAAATCGAATACAATAGATTCTTAATTTTTTGTCAGGACTATCAAATAGAGCGCAAACACCATCTCCCGGTTTCCCTTCATTTAGCTTGAAAAAGTGTTCGGCTGCCCCCGTTTTTGTAGCCATAATTTTCAATTTAGATACGATATCTTCTATTTCGGTTGGGTATTCAGAATAGTTGTTCTGAAGAAATTGTTCAAAAACGCTCTGATCCTCTTGACCGAGAATAACAGAATATATCTGAGCCTTTTTGCCTGACAGTTGCTTTATCTTGATAATCTCGAATTCCACGATAATTTTTCTTTTTACAAAAGAACGAAGAAAAAGCGACAAGGCAAAAGAAAATGTCGAAAAAGATAACTTATAAGTGAATTTTTAACGGTTGACAGTCTCACATGAAAGGCTATCCTATATTTTACCATAAACGCATTATGGGAATCAGAAATAGGGAGGGTAGTCTGTACATGGTAACCGGCATCGATAACTCCGGCTTGTATGAAGGAAAGCGTGAAGCACTAGGGATTATCAAGACCTTGGCCGGTGAGATCACGTCTTTTGACGTATTCGGAGGTATCGGTATCAGTGCGGCGACGGCGTTCGCCAAGGCCGCGAAGAGCTCATACGACTTCGAGAAGGAGTTCCGGAAAAACATGCTGGAAGTAGCGACCATTTCCACGCAGGTAACGGATGATATGACCGGTTTCATGAATCAGGTCATGTCCATAACCCAAGAGATACCGATCAAGGCTCCGGAGGCCGCCAAGGCGTTATATAGCATTGTCTCCGCCGGACATGACGGGGCGGATGGTATGAAGATCCTAGAAGTTTCGGCTAAAGCTGCCGTGGGAGGACTTACGGAAACGGAAACGGCCGCCGATGCCATTACGACAATCCTGAACGCTTATAAGATGTCAGCGGAGGAGGCCGATACAGTCTCGGATCAGCTTTTTACAACTGTCCGATTGGGTAAGACTACATTTGGCGAATTGGGAGCCTCCATAGCTCAGGTTGCGCCTATTGCTGCTGCATACGGAATTAGCATCGATCAAGTGTTGGGTGCGGTTGCATCCTTAACCAAGCAAGGAACGCCGACAGCTCAGGCAATGACGCAGATCCGGGCGGCTATCCAAGGCGTAGCCGGAGAACTTGGAGATGCTGCATTCCAAGGCCGTACTTTCCAAGAGTCATTGCAGTTGATTAACGAGAAGGCCGGCGGTTCCGCTTCCAAGATGAAGGAAATGCTCGGTACGGATGAAGGGTTGGCCGCTACATTGGCATTGACCGGAAAGAATGCTAAGTCGGCGGCGAGTGATCTTGAAGAGTTGCAAAGCTCTTTAGGGGCTACGGAAGCCGCGTTTGAGAAGATGAAGGACGAAGTAGGTAATCAAATGACGCTTCTGTCGAATAATATCCAGGCGGCTTTGCGTCCGATGGGGGAAATGATATTGAAAGAGGTATCTGGTATAGCTAAATCTTTTAATGAGGCTTTTGAGAGTGGAGATTTGGAACGTTCTCTTACGACATTGAAATCTTTGTTAGAAGTTTCAGCCGCAGCGTGGGGGGCATACAAGGTTTCTGTTATTGCGGCAATGGTTGCAGAGAATCTACGTTACCAGTCCTCTTTGGCTCACATGCAAGGTATGACAAAAATGCAAGCTCTTCTTGCTGTATTGAAGGGGAAAACGGATGCGTTGACGGCTTCTTTACTAAAAAATCCTTATGCGTTAATGGCTGCGGCAGTCGCGGCGCTTGGCGGTGCGTTGTATAAACTATGGACTTATCAGACAAACGCTCAGAAGCAACAAGAGAAACTGAATAAGACGTTTAGCGAATTTACGGTAGAAGCCGCCAAAGAGGAACGTTCTTTAAATAGTTTGTTTGAAGCATTGAAACGTACAAACTCCGGAACTGAAGAACGGAAGAAGATGATAAAAGCGGTAAATGACCAGTATGGCCAATATCTTCCGAAGCTCTTGACCGAAAAGAGCAGTCTGGAAGAGATAAACGAAGCTTATTCAATAATCAATACTTCCATAAAGGAACAGATCGCATTGAAAATAAAAAATTCGGCAACGGATGAAATTGTAACTTCCGGTCTGAAAGAACAGGTTTCGGCAGTATCCGAGATTCGTAAATCCTTAACAAGTAGGGTTAAGAATGTCGGGTTGGTAGATTCTATTGTGGATGAAATCAAGCAAACGACCGATGAGTTCCAGAAAGCCGGTTCAACTTGGGAAAAAGCATGGCAGCAGGCTTATTTCAATATTCAGCGCAAATATACCGGCAAAGTAAAATTGGGGAACGACTTCGCTTCTTCAATGGAAGATTACGTGAAGAGCGTTTTCAATACGGAGCAAGCTGTTTCTATGATAGAAAAACAATATGCTCCTTTTATTTCCAGGATTAAGGGTTTAAATGAAAATGTAGAAGAAGCAGTATCGACAACAGAAACAAAAACAGTTGTAAGTGAAGATGAAAAAGCATTGAAGTTGCGCAAGAAACTTCAACAAAAGATACAGGATGAACTTTTGGCTCTTCGTCGTCAAAATCAGCAATCTGAGATTGACTTGATGAAGGAAGGTTCCGATAAGAAGATCGCCCAGATAAACCTAGACTATGACAATGAGATCGCCGCCATACTTACCAAGGAAAAAGAGTGGAAAGACGCTCAAGGCGGCAAACTGACTAAAGAACAGACCGTGGAGATTCATACAGCCTTGGTGAACTCATATGTCAAACGGGAGCGATCGACCTCTAATGTAAATAAGGAACAACTGGAGGAAGAGAAACGTGCCATGAACGAGTACCTGAAAGAATATGGCTCATATTTTGAAAAGCGTCAGGCTATCACAGAACTTTATAACGAGAAGATGGCCAAGGCCACTACCGAGGGCGAGAAGCTGTCCCTTGGTGAAGAGATGAAGAAAGAGCTGGCTGCCGTCGATGACGAGGCCCAGAAGAAAACGTCCATCATCACGAAGCTATTCTCCGACATGAGCAAGAGGACGGTGGTCGATATACGGTCTATCTCCAAGGAGGCGCAGGCCATGCTTGATTATATCAATGAGGGCGAGTTCAAGACCGGTTCCGACGGAAAAGGCTTGTTCGGCCTGACCAAGGAGCAATTTGATATCCTTTCCAAGTCCCCGGAGAAGTTACAGGCCATAAAGGACGAGATCGCCAACGTCAATAAGGAGGCCGATCAGATGGATACGTCTTTCAACAAGGTATCGAACGGCCTTAAAAAGGTGTTCTCAGCCGGGGATGATACAAAGAGACTAAAAGAAGGCTTAGCTGAGATAGATGCCGGCATGAGTGATATCATGCAAGCCGGACAGTTCCTCTCCGACACGTTCTCCAAGTTAGGTGACGCTTTCGGTAGTGACCTTATGTCCGGTATTGCCGAAGGCTTGAATGTGGCCATGGACGCAGTCAACTCCGCCATGGACGGGGCGAAAGCCGGCGCGATGTTCGGACCGATCGGTGCGTCCGCCGGTGCGGCCATTGGGGTGGTCACATCCCTTGCCTCCTCTATCGCCAAGATTCATGACAAGAAGAACGAGAGTCGTATCCAGCGTTTGCAGGATCAGATCGACACGTTGGACAAATCGTACGACAAGCTGGGCAGGTCCATCGAGAAAGCCTATTCCAAGGATGCCTCCAAGCTTATCGACCAGCAGAATAAGCTATTGGAACAGCAAAAAGTGCTTATCCAAAACCAGATCAAGGAGGAGGAGGACAAGAAGAAAACCGACAATGACCGCATCAAGGAGTGGCGGGACCAGATAGACGAGATCAATAACACCATAGCGGATAACAAGGAGGCCGGCAAGGACGCCATTTTCGGTAGTGACATAAAATCGGCGATCGACGATTTCGCCAACGCTTACGCCGATGCGTGGGCCGCCGGGGAAGACAAGGCGCAATCGGCCAAGGATCTCGTGAGGAAGATGATAAGGAACATGGTCACGGAGTCGATCAAGGCCGCCGCTTCCGATCCCATGAAAGCTATACGAGAGAAATTGCTCGAGTTCTGGTCCGACGATTATATCAGCGACTGGGAACAGGATTATCTGGATCGGAAGGCGCAGGAGCTGGCCGACGACCTCGACCGTAAGTTTGGTTGGGCCGACAAATATTTCAATACCGGTAACGCGGTAGAGGAGGACGACGGGCGTACGGCCTCGTCCAAGGGCGTTGGTTCCATCTCCCAGGAGTCCGCGGACGTCATAGACGGTAAGATGTCGACCCAACTTATATTTTTAGATAGGACGTTGGTGCAAGTGACGGGTATAGCCGACCAGATGCGCTTCATCTACGACCTCCAGACAAGGGGCTGGAAGAACGTGGAGGCGATCAAGGACCTGTCCGGGAAGGTGTCGGAGAACACGGCCAAGGTTGCGGAGATCTCCGGACGTATAGAGGCTCTATCCGAAAAGATAGAGGCCAATACCAAGTCGGCGGCCTCCGGTATAAAGACTATTAACGACAAGGGTATATTAATGAGATCAAGATAATGATGGAGACGGTTAACGACATAATCAAATCGGCCCTCTCGCTCGGGGCATGCAGTGGTTCTAACGGGGTGACGGACTGGAGAAGCCTCGTGTGGCTGTTCTTCAGCCCGCAGGGGCGTGAGTTTTGTGCGGAGAATGATTTCCCGTCGCTAGACATGTTCCGTGGCATGGCCGGTCACGTGATGCCCTACGGGGTGTACGTTGACTCCGGCCACGTGGACGTAACCAATCCCGGCAATATCGCCGTGATAGGTGATACGGATGCGGTGATAACGATAGACGATAACGAGCGTGTTCACAAGGTGATCCTCATGCACGGCGGCAAGGCTAGGGTCGTGGCGAGTGACTACGCCGTGATCCTGCTGGTGAATATCGGAGGAGAGGTTGAGATAAATAGGGATAATACCGTGGTGATATTATGAGGGGTGAGTTATACATAGACGGCAAGGACGCCTACACCGATTTCGGCGTATGGATCACGGAGGGAGGTTACGACGGCCTTCTCCCGTTCCCCGAGCTGGTGGAACCGGATAGGAACGACTGGCCGGACGAGGACGGCATAGAGCCGGACTTGGAAAAGCCCACCTTGAAACCACGGGAGCTCAACATCACGTTCGTCCGCAGCGTGGACGGAAGATCCGCCGGCGCTCTCGTCGAGCACCTATCGAAGTCCGGGTATCACCTCTTCCGTATCCCCTCGCTGGGCAGGGAGTGGAGCTTGCGACTCATCCAGAGCCCGGCATATGAGGATTGGGACACGTTGGAGGCCTTCACGTTACGTTTCGCCGAGGACCGGCCCGTAAGACCCTCGTTCATGGCGATCCCGGAGGGTAGAGCGTATGTTCCTCCATCCGAGTACGAGCTGGACGGCGTACCCTTGGATCGATACGGCGTGATGGTGACGGAGGGCCGGGACGAGATCATGAGATCCCCGACCGTGAAGACTAACCTGTCCCGTACGGTACTGGACGTTGACGGTAGGATCTACGATGCCGGCAAGGTGGTGTATAATAGCAAGGAGGTCACTCTTAAATGCTGTCTCATCGCCGGCTCAATGACGACATTCTGGAGTTGTTACGACGCCCTGTTGGATGCCTTGATCCAGCCGGGCGAGCGTTCGCTGTACGTGGATTACAACGTGGAGGAATACCCCTGCTACTACAAGAGGACGTCCGGCTGGAAGCTTGAGAGCCTCCGGGGGCGTATGGTGGTGACATTCAACCTCACGCTGGAGTTCACGGTGTTCCGGATGGATGGTATCGATTACCTGCTGGCTACCGAGGCCGGGGAACTGGTGGTCACGGAGGATGGGGAGTATTACATAGACTTGAACATATATGCCGATTAAGAAAAAGAAAATATCAGAACTCTCGCTGGCTGACAGCCTTACCGGTCTGTACACGATCGGTTGCAAGATCATAGACGGCATACAAACCAGCGTGAAGGTGAGCCTCGGAACCATCCAGACGGCTTACGAGAACATGCTCACGGAGATCTCCAACGCCCGTGCCGCCACTAAGGCGGCCAATACGGCGGTAGCCAGCACAAGCCGGCGGCCTCCAATGCCAACCCCGCCAAGCTGAACGCCGAGGCGGCCACGTCAAAGGCCAATACGGCCACGGCGAACGCCATCACCGCGACAGGGAACGCCAATACCGCAACCGGTAAGGCTAATACCGCAGCTGATTTAGCCAATAAAGCCGCGGCTAACGCTAATGCCGCTCACGATGGGTTAGAGAAGATCAAGGAAGATACCGAAATCGCAACTAAAAACGCAAATGACGCGGCGAAATTGGCGAATGAGAAAGCTTCTTACGCCAACACGCAGGGTAACTTCGCCAAGACACAGGGTGACCGCGCGCAAGAGCTGGCCGACCACCCGTGGAAGGTTGGCGATAACGGCAACTGGTGGAAATGGGATCTGGATGGGGACAGGTATGTCGATACGGGCATCCTCGCTAAGGGAGGCGTCTTGTACCCGACCTTCACGATCAACCCCGCCGACATGACGCTGGTGATGTCCTACGAGGACGAGGTGTCACCAAACCTTGTCAAGCTCAACCAAGAGACCGGTGAGCTGTATTTGAACGTATGACCAAAAAAAGGAAGGAGGAATTATAATGAGTCAGATAGTATTGGGGAAGGTGGCGTTCGTCGATAAGGGCGTTTATGCCACGGCGAGTACGTACAACACCTTCGATTTCGTCGTCACGGATGATAGCTGCTACCTCTGTGTCAAGGACGGAAACAAGAACCACCCCTTGACCGATACGGCTTGGTGGAAATGTATCGCCCGTGGGACGCAGGCAACGGAAGCGGCCCGGACGGCCCTCGCCGAGGCGAACAAGGCCCTCGAGGCCACGAGGAACGCCCTCTCGGCGGCCGGCTTGGCCAATGCCAACGCGCGGGAGGCGAAGAGACAGGCCGACTTGGCCGGTCAAGCCTCCGATGATGCCCTTGCCGCCGCAGTCGATGCCGAGGCCATGATCTCCGAGGGCAAGGCGCAGATAGCGTCGATGAGAGCCGCCGAGCAATCGCTGATGAGCCAGGCGTTATTGGCCCCCACGAGGATGGAGTTGGGATACGTCAAGAGGATAACGTTGGGGAATACGGTCGCCCAGAGGATTGCCGTGAGTCTGTTCCCGGCCTATGTCCTTCCGAACGTGATCTTTCAGCAAGCGTTTTATTCCGGGGATGCCCTGTATGTGGACCCACATGGGAACTTGACCGTCCGTAAGACAGGAACGGCGACGATCCACGTTATCCCGGCTCAGAACACCTCGTTAGCCCAAACGATAGTCATCGAGGTTACTGCCCCGGTCATTCGTAAGGCCGGTAGCGTGATGAGATTTTTATCCGGTAGCCGGATACGAAAGGTATAATTGTCTAACATTTTAATATACAGAATCATGTCATTAACAACAGCAGAGGAGGAGAAGGTACGTGCGATTATCACGGCCTTCGATAACGGCAAGACGATCGACCAGCTGCCCTTGGCCGACACGAGCCAGCCCTCCAAGTATTTGATCGAGGGAGTGTCCAAGGAAACGGGCGAGTCGGTTAAGATCCCTTTCGCCGACGCGGTATCGATCGTGAACAAGCACGTCGCTATCCGTCGCTGGAAACGTGGTCAGGGCACGCCAGTCGGCGAGGCTTACGGTAATATCGATTTCCTGCGGGATCTTCCCTCCGTGATCGGTCTGGGCTGCTACCTCGTGTCCGTTGACCGTAGCCGGCGTAAGCTTGACCCGACGAACCACCGTCGTTTCGCCGACGGCAGTCCCGCTGCCTTGGACGGCACGATGGGCGATTACCTGTGGTGCTGGAACGCCCACTACTACTCTTGGTGGGTTGACTCCACCTATTATTACGAGGCTGTCAGCCCGACCCCGATCGAGGGTCATTTGAACTATTACATCCCGGCCGGGGGTACGTCGGCCTTGGGAGCCGGCGTCATGGACCGTACGAGCGGCACGTTGGTCTCCGTCGTCAGTGACGATCCCCGTTATCGTGGCGGGAACAACGATGCGACGAGGGACGGGAAGCACAACACGCAGCTAGGCATGGTTGCCACGAACATGAACGCCGCGGCTTTCGGCACGGCCGCCCGCAAGAAGGGTGAGGGCTGGGAATCCGGCTGGTTCGTCGCGAACAGCGTCGTCGGTTATCTCTACCGCCTTATCATGGGTACCCGTGATTGCCAGTCCGCGTTGAACCCGGTAAAGGACTCCAATGGCCTATATCAGGGCGGTACCGGTAAAGGTGTTACCGAGTGGTCTTGGGATCCTTGGTCGAGCCATAACGGTGGTTATCCGATTATTCCGACGAGCGTAGGGATTGAGTTGGGGGACTCAGTAGGCGTGAGCGACTACGCCGTGAAGGGCTCGGACGGTGGTACCGTTCACCAAGCGCACGTCCCTTGCTTCCTAGGCTTGAAGAACTTCTACGGGCATATCGGTCTGATCGAGCGTGGCGCTTTGATAAACAAGCTGTCCGACGGTAGCGGAGATTATTATGTCGCCCCGTCCCTTTACTCGGCTTTCAACATCAACTCGATTGAGGGTCTGATAAAGGCCGCGAAGGTTCCTAAGAACGATCCCAGTGGCTGGAAATATATCACTGAGCTCAGTATGCAGAATCTATGCTCCGCCCCGACTGTCGCCTCCGGCAGCTCCAGTACCTATTATTGCGACGGTTGGTATAACGACAACGCTATTTCCGGCCTTCGCTGTCCGTTCCGTCGTGGTCTTGCGCTCAACGGTGCTTATGCCGGCTTAGCGTACCTCAATGGTAGCCATGCGGTCTCGAACGCTGACGTGGACTGGTCGTCGCCCCTCTGCTATTTTGCAGAGGACGTAAGCCCCGTGCCCGTGCAGTACTAGCGTCCGCCGTGTCCCTTGTGTCCGGGTGTCCATCGTGTCCATTAGGGTGCGAAGCGCCCGGGCACCCAAGGCACGGAGTGCCGCATCTTAGTTCTTTGACATGTTGTTTCCGTTCCTGTTTTATTTTTCCCGCCGTAAGGCGGTCGCACTTGAAAAATTAAATATTACATTTGTGCCGCCTATTGATTGGGCGGGTTGTCTTCTCTGACGTCCAGTTCCGGCCTTCGCTGTCCGTTCCGTCGTGGTCATGCGAACAACGGTGCTAATGCCGGCTTAGCGTACCTCAATGGTAACAATGCGGTCTCGAACGCTAACGTGAACTGGTCGTCGCCCCTAGGATATGCCGCTGATTTATTCAGTAAGAAGAAGTGGAGGAGAGACCCTGTCACTGGACAAAAAATCAAGGCTAAAGGTATAGTCCCGGTAGGTTGATAAACCGACGGCTCATGACCCGATGGCGATTGCAGACACTGGACACTAAAAGACACTTGGGACACCATGAGGAGAAAAGGTGACTTTTCCGGGGATATAGCCCGGAAAGAAAACTATTACAAGGCTTTTGATCATGCCAGCAAGAACAAGCATGGCAAAAAGGCCATAATAAAGTTCGAGGCGGACTTGGAAAAGAACCTTTCCGATCTCCTATACTCTTTTGAAAACGGGACGTTCGTAACCTCCCCGTATCGTTTCATGACCGTCCATGAGCCGAAAAAACGTCTTATCGGGATGCTCCCTTTCCCGGATCATGTCCAGCACTGGGCGATGCTCAATGAGGTGGAGGATTATTTTACGAGATCCTTCTCCGCGTATACCTACGGAGGGGTGAAAGGACGCGGTCCCCACGCCTACATGAGGATGATCCGGAAGGTCCTGAGAAAATATCCGGAACGTACCACCGACTATCTCCTGTGCGATATCCACCACTTCTATCCGACCGTCAATCACCCGGTACTGAAAAGTCAGCTCAGGACACGTATCAAGGATAATCATTTATTGCGAAGGCTTGATGAGATCATCGATAGCGTCGAGGGGGATACCGGTATGTTTCCCGGCACGAAGCTGGCGCAGTTCTTCTCGCTTGTCTATCTTTATCTTTTCGATCACGATTTGAAGCGGTGCTTCCATGTCGGGGAATGCCCGGCTTTGGTTGAGTACTACACGAAAAGATATATCGAGGAAAGTATCGCAACGGCCAAAACAGAACATGATTATGAGGAGTTATCCAAAGGGATCCAATATCTCTCGGACAGGTTCAAGGGATATCTGAACCGTCTGGATTTCTGCTACCGTCTCGCCGATGATGTCCTGATACTGCATGAGGACACCGTATTCTTGCACCTTGTCATCGAGTGGATCGGTCTTTATTACGCTAACGAGCTTAGGATCGGTCTTAACCCGAGATGGAAGATCGGGCACGTGACGGACGGTGTCGATACGGGGGGATACGTGCATTTCCCGGATCACGTCCGTGTCCGGAAACGTAACAAGGTGGCTCTCTGCCGCCAGATAGCGAGATTGAGAAAGAAGGGTTTGCCGGACGAGGAGATAAGGAAGAGGGCCTCTTCCCGTATAGGCTTCATCCAACACGCTGATACGAGTAATCTATTAAATAAATTAGGAATGGAAACACCAAGGAAAAGACTGGGACAGGTGATAAGGAATAAAAAAAGTCCGTGGGAGGATTTGCCCGCCGACCGGAAAATGAGATTCGAGGATATACTTTATGATACCCGGATACCGGAGGACCGGAGAGGCCCCGAGGAGGACAGGCTGATTGAGTTGATCGATTATAAGATTGAGGATAGCAAGATCGAGAGAAACGAGGACGGCACGCCAAAGAAGTGCCTCGCCATACGTTTCCGATGGAAAGGCGAGGAGCGTTACGCTTTCACCGGTTCCGCCGTCTTGATTGATCAGGCGCTCACGGACTTCTCTCACGAGGACTTGCCGGTGGATACCGTGATAAAGGTGCTCACCAACAAGTTCGGTAAGAAATTTTTCAGGTTCACTTGACCCGTGGGGATCGCTCTTGGCCGATCCTTCCGGGTCGGCTAAAAACATTTAAATATATGGAGACAAGAGCGATTTACACGGAGAGAAAGACATTCGTAAAATACGATGACAACCATTACCTGCTATACCTGAACGAGGAGGTCTTGGAGAACTACGTTCCGGAGGGCCACGGGGGCGAACCGGAACCGGAGCCTTGCACGGCTTACGCCTATACCGGCACGTGCGAGGATGGCGGTACGCTGGTCGAGGCGACTTCTGCGAGTTATGACAGTCTCGTGTCCGGATTGGTCCGGAGAGAGTATTCCGCCGATCGGGTAGAGGCGATAACGCTGAATAAATTGAGCTCGGATAATGAGAGAGAGGCCGAGTTTGAGGCCGAGTTCGCCTGTCTGGAACGTTACCGTAACGACTGCAAGGCGAGGGTACGTGCCTTGCTGGGTATGTCCGAAAGCGTCTCGAACACCCTTTAAATACCGTTCGAGATGCGTATCTATGATAAGACGGGCGAGGTATTGCTTGACATCCCGGTGGACGATGACAGCTATCGTTACCGGGCGATAGCGCAAGCGAAGAAGGTGGAGCTGCGTTACTCCCTAGTGGATCACGTGGAGCTGCCCACCGGGGCGTATATCGAGTACCAGGGGGAAAGGTACACGCTGTGGTACCCTTCGGATTTCAAGAAGGAGGGCACGAGGGTATTCGACTATACCGTCACCTTCGGCGGCAACGAGGAGATCCTGAAAAAATATAAGTACAAGCTGTTGTCCGATAAACCGTACAGGCTCAAGTTCGTCATGACGGCCACGCCGAGGATGTTCATGGAGCTGTTGGTGGACAACTTGAATCTTTATGATTCCGGCTGGACGGTCGGCACGGTGATCGAGGCCCCGGAGAAACTGTTGTCGTTCAACCATGAGAAATGCTGGGCGGTCTTGGGGCGCTTTGCGCAAGAGTTCGATACCGAGCTGGAGATTGTCGGAAAGACAGTTCACTTACGCAAGGTGGAGTACTTCAAGGACGCGCCGATCGCTCTCAGCTATGGCAAGGGAAACGGTTTCCTTCCGGGTGTCGGTCGCGCGAACCAAGGCGACAACCTCCCCGTGGAGATATTGTACGTGCAAGGCGGCGAGCGGAATATCGATTACTCGGCCTATGGCAGCCAGACATTGTTGCTTCCCAAGTCCCAGGAGCTGGAGTACCAAGGCCGACGGTACAAGACCGATCCGGACGGGATGTACGTCACCCGTGCGGACAGGCCTCTTTCCTCTCATAACGAGGACAGCTACGACGCGAGCGACATCTATCCGTCACGTGTCGGTACGGTGAGTAAGACCGATACGGAGCCGGGCAAGGACACGGAGGGGAACGATGTCACGTTCTATGATTTCTACGACTCGTCAATTCCAGATAACTTGAATTTCGAGGATTGCCTGATCGTCGGCCAGACCATGACCGTGATCTTCCAGACAGGCCGTTTGGCGGGCCGTGAGTTCGATGTAAAGTATGTACATGACGGCCGTAAGTTCGAGATCGTCTCATCCGAACAAGACGGTATGGATCTTCCCAGCTCGTCCCTGTATCCGGAGGTCGGCGACAAGTACGCCGTCTTCAACATATCCCTTCCCGCCGCCTACGTATGCGACAACACCACCAAGACCGGGGCGAGCTGGGACATGTTCCGGGAGGCGGTACGCTACCTTTACGAGCGTGAGGAGCGGCAATTCACCTTTTCCGGCGAGCTGGACGGCATATGGGCCAAGAAGAATTGGTTGGCCATCGGAGCGAAGTTGGTACCCGGCGGTTATGTCGATTTCAGCGATACCCAGTTCCAAAGGGAGGGCATCCTGATCCGGATCACGGGGGTGAGGGACTACATCAACAAGCCCCATAGCCCGGAGCTTGAGCTATCCAACACACCGGTAGGCAGTTTCCTGTCCGATGAGCTGGGCAAGCTGGAGAGCGAGGAGGTGACGAACGAGACACGGCACAAGCAGGCCGTATCGTTCACCCTTCGCCGTTGGCGTGATGCGGTGGAGATGCAGGGGATGCTTGAACGGGCCTTCAAGGATTACGGCAAGGGTCAGGCGATGTCGTGGCTCCGCACCATGTCGGTGCTGGTGGGGCATGAGTCGTTGCAGTTCCGTTTCGTCAACCGTATCCCCACGGAGGACGGGCAGGCGGTCACCGAGGTGGATCACGCCTTCACGTATGACCAGCGGAAACGTACGCTTACCACCCCCTCCGGGATCTTGCAGCATATGACGTTGGGTATAGACTCGCTCGCCCCCTCCCACAAGGTGACGGAGTACAAGTACTGGAACGTGGCGGCCTATACGTCTCCCTATCTGGGAGATGACACGGAGGCCATGTACCTGTACGCCCGCTGCGCCAAGTCGGGATCGTCCGGCTCTTTCCTTCTCAGCAAGGAGCCGATGGACTTGGACGACGGCTCGTATTACAACCTCCTTTGTGGCGCGTTGAGCACCGAGGTGGATGGCCAGCGTAGTTTCTCCACGCTTTACGGCTTCAGCGAGATCGGCCCGGGATGGATGCGGCTGAACAAGATCATTAACACGGACGGCACGCAATATTGGGACATGCTCTCCAAGGCGTTCCGGATCGGCGATGACAACGCCTTCCTCTCGTACGACCAACAGAAAGGCCTAGTACTGAAAGGCAGTATCTATCAATCGCCCTCTGGTGAGATCGACTATCCGGAGGTGGATCGGGGTACTTACTCCGAATCGCTCGTCTATTATCCCGGCGACAAGGTATCTTACGACGGTAACGTGTATAAATGTACCTCGCAAACCACTCCCGGCGTCGCTCCCACGAACACGAGGTTCTGGAAGGAGCTAGTCGTGAAGGGTGAGGACGGCAAGCCTGGAGCGAACGGATCGGACGGAAGGGACGGGATCGATGGGGCGGACGGCAAGGATGGCGCGCAAGGTCCTCGTGGTGACCGTGGCCCCCGCTGCACCTACCGTGGCGATTACGACTCAAGTACTACCTATAACGGCAGCTCGCTGATAACGGATGTCGTATCGATCAAGAATAGCGATGGTACACGTGCGTATTATGTGGCGAAGGTGGATGACAACGAGCCTACCTTCAAGGGAAAACATCCGACCAATACCGCCTATTGGGACACCTTCGGGGCGAATTTCTCCAGCGTGGCGACCGATTTGCTGATGGCACGAAAGATAGCGGCCTCGGAGATTGACGTGGAGGAGATCTTCGCGAACTTGGCAAGGATCGGAAACTTCACCATCACGAACGGGTCACTGGCCGTGGATACGTCCGTCTCGGATCGTACACAAATCACCTTTCCGCAAATGTTGACTATCGGGAAGATCACGCAGTTCGCCGGCCAGTTCGGAGACCGTAGCTCATGGGGAGGTGTCTTCTTTGAAGGATTCGGCCCCTATTTTTATGACATGGGGGTAGAGAAAGTGTTGTACAGGGAGGGCACGGGGGTCGTATTTAACGCCCCGGGCGGGAGATACCCGTTCTTGGGGGTACGGATCGATAACGGCAACGGTATCTATGGCTGGAACAGTCCCGGGAATATAGCCAACCTGTACATCAACAAGGACGCCGCAAGCACGGCCCATGTGTATATCACCAATTACCAGGGCTTGACCTCGTCCGATATCCGCCTGAAGAGCGTCTTCTTCGATATCCCGGACGTGCTGGATAAGCTGGAGGGTATATCCGCCTTCTACTACACGATGAAGGAGGACGAGGACAAGATCCCTCGCATCGGCGTGTCGGCGCAAGCCGTGCGTGAGGTGCTTCCGGAAGCCGTCCATCTTATCACACCGGACAATGATGATTCTTATTACGGAGTCGATTACATCCAGATGCTGACCGCCTTCGGGATCAACGGGATCAAGGAGCTGCACGCCAAGGTCAAGGCACTTGAGAAGAGGGTGGAAGAGCTGGAGAACAGATAGAAAATATTATAGGCCTTTATCGGGGGCGGGCAAATAAAAGCCCCCGTATATATTAAAAGAAAACGAGATGAAAGGATTTGAGGAGGTTTTTATCGTTGCGTGGATAGTCTTCGGGCTGTACATGCTGGTGTTCATGGTCGTAGGCGCTGATCTGTGGAGCGGCGTGAGGAAGGCAAAGCGAAGGGGTGAGGTGAGATCGAGCTACGGTTTCAAGCGGACGGTTGACAAGTTGGCGAGGTATTACAACTTGCTCATAGCGTTGACTGTAGTTGACTGCATGCAGATGGGAGGTGTTTGGTACCTTGATGGCTACTACGGCTATCATATCCCGATCTTCCCTGTCATAACATTGATCGGCGCGATAGGGCTGGGCTGTATCGAGGTAAAAAGCATCTTCGAGAAAGCCGAGGACAAGGTAAGAAGCGATTACCAGCAAGTGTTGATGCTGGCCGGAGAGATCGCCAAGCACCGGACTGATCCGGAGGAGATAGCGAAAGCGGTTGTTGATTATATAAATAAGGGGAGTGGAAAATGAGAAATAGTAGTCTGCCCAGAGGGTTGAGAAACAACAACCCCGGGAACATCAGGAGGAACAGCGATGTCTTCCAAGGCGAGAAGACAAGCTCAGACAAAGAGTTCAAGCAATTTAAATCGATGGCATACGGTTACAGGGCGATCTTCAAGATCCTGTCTAACTATTACCGGAACTATAAGCTGGATACGATCCGCAAGATGATAGGAAGATGGGCTCCGCCGAAGGAGAACCATACGGAAAAGTACATCCAATTTGTATCTGACTACGCTGGAATCCCGGCTGACGATCCGATCAATGTAAATAATCGGGAACTGATGATTCGGATAGTGGCAGGGATGAGCCGTTTTGAGAATGGGAGAGAAGCGGATATGTCGGATGTTATAGCCGGGTGGAACCTGCTATGAAAATATGGTTCGTTATATTATTATGCCTTCTCTGTGCCTGTGGAACTTCCAGGAAGTCTACGGACATGGAGAGGCACGCAACATCTAGCGTGATCCTATCGGATAGCGTTTTCATGAGGGACAGCCTTTCGGGCATTGAGCGGATATTATCTAACGAGAGGCTGAACGCCCATATCTTGATTGTCGAGTGGTCGGATCCAGATAGCATAGGAAACCAGTATCCGGTCAGGACTACGGATATTGATCTTAACAAGGAAAAAGATGAGCGGGTGGATAAGACTACCCATGCGGGATTAGAGGCAACGAGGCTCAAGAGCGAGGATATCTCTTCCACGGATGACGAGAGAATCAAGGAAAATATCGAGAGGGATACACGCCCTATCTCATCTAGGGCCTGGTGGTTTCTTGTGATCGGAGGAATTATAGCCGCAATAATAGCGTGGCTCGCAAAACGAAAGGGATGATCTCATATCGCAGGATATGAATTTCATCAAATGCGTAAACCTTTTATCTTATGATCCGGTTATTATCAATGAAGGTATTAGTTTAAGGTTTGTATATCCACTTCCGTCTCGCTTGTCAAGGTGGGACGGTTTTTTTTGTTTGTTGAATGAAAAATAAATAACAAATGAATAGATATTGAATAAAAAATATTATATTTGCGCAAATGTTAAAAAACAGCAAGGAATGAAAGGTGAAAATATTAAACAGTTGTCTTTTTTTAAAGGAAGAAACGAGTCTACCATTAATTTGGTTCATGAAAATATGAATGTGTTAAAGGAGCTTGCAGGTATCATAGAACAGACAAAGAAAGATATGGAGGCCAGAGTAGTTAGTGATCCTGAACCTAGATTGTATGAGGACAAAACGTATTTTGCGTATACATTGACACAACTTATAAAGATCAATATTGTTTCAGCTATAGATAGAGGCGAGTTGAAATTAAAGAAAGCGCATTACTATCAATGTGAATATTTTATTTTAGAAGGTGTTATGTCGATATATATCAAGAAATTGAGTAAGGAAGGACTCCCTGCTTATAATGAATCACAAGCCTCAAGAAGAAGAATGTTGAACGATGAGAAGTTGCCATGTCTTTTTTTAGGTCCTCGATATAATGATGAAGGAATGGTTGGAGGCGTGTGTGCTTCTATAACAAGTGGCTCAAGTTCTTCTTATTGGATCGCAGAGATTGAACCTGCATCTAAATCTCAAGAAAAAATTGAAAAAATTGTTTATAATGACACAAATTCTGATGATATTTGCACAGCAAAAGAAGATATGGTTAAAATCAAAGAAAGAAAGGTAAACTAAAATGATTGAATATAATCCAGATAGAATTCGTCTTGCCCGTGAGAGCGAGGGTTATAGTCAGAATCAACTTGCGGGACATTTAAAAGGGGTTTCACAAAGTAAATTGAACAAGATCGAAAATCGCCTTGCTTTGGCAACGGATGAGATAATTGAAGAGATAGCATCCTTTTTAGGATACCCTATTTCATTTTTTAAAGTTCAATCTGGAATGACTCCATATATAAAGGAGTATTATTATAGACGTAATTTAGGTATAAATATAAAACCTAAACTTGCTTTTGAAGCTCAGATGACGATTATAGCTGAAAATATTGATACTCTATTCGATGCTATAGATATGAAAGTCAAGTTGCAATATATAGATTTGGAAGCAGAGGAGATCTCTCCAAAGAGAGTTGCGGAGAAAATACGTTCTTTTTTTGGGATAGACAGTGGTCCTATTCGAAATGTTATTGAGACAATACAAAGGATGGGAGTTATTATAAATTATTTTATACCTCCTTTTTCTATAAGGATTGATGGTGTTTCTTTTATTACAAAGAAAGGTATACCTGTGATATTGATAAATAAAAATATATCAAATTCTAGGAAAGTATTTACTCTTTGTCATGAACTTGGTCATCTTATTATGCATTATAAATATATGGTATCAGACAAAAGAGATGTTGAAGATGAAGCAAATATATTTGCCTCCGAATTTCTTATGCCGGAACAACAAATAAAAAATCAACTGTACAATTTGACTTTTCAAAAACTTTTTAGTTTAAAGGCCTATTGGAAGGTTTCAATAAAGGCTTTAATAACTCGCTCACGAATGTTATCTTGCATAACTAAAGATCAACAAAGTCGTTGGATGATGAGATATAATGCGAATCACTGGGCTCAGGAAGAACCTTATGAGTTTGATATGCAAGAACCTACTTTGTTGAATAGGGTGTTTGAATTGTATTTTTCTTCACTCGATTATACTGAAAAAGAATTATTGGATATATTACATCTAACAGAAAGTAAGGTTTCTTATTACTATGATGTGCCAGAGATCCAGAATAAATTTGGTAGAAGAAAGCCTAGGATGCAACTTATGATTTAAGGCGTGTAGTGAGGTTAAATTTTCTTTAACTTATATGGCTTTATTGTATTAGCGTTTATCCTTTTGGGGGATAAGCGCTTTTTTAGTGTTTTGATTATAATTTCCAAAATAATTTCCTACATATGTGAAAAAAACGGTTCGTAGGTGGGGACTGGGACTCATTGGTGGTATGGTATCGGGCGATCTGGTTTATCTCCTTATGTCGGAGTGGGGGTTTATTATAAAATATGGTGAGTTTGTTTGATATCAATACTAATGCAGCCGTCTTGTTCGTGAGGGTAGGGCGGTTATGTGTATAAATCAGAAATATTGTCAATATGATTCACGCCAAGAGATATAGGGCGTGTTGCAAAACATGTTATTAAATATTAATCAAGTGTTGTGGGAAGAGAAATATATTGTTATTTTGCATCTGATAACAACTTATTTTTAGATATGACAGCTATAGTTGGAGTTTTAAACAAACACGCTGTTGCTATTGCAGCAGATAGTGCCGTTACTATGGGAGACACTCATAAAGTGGTGAATTGCGCAAATAAAATTTTCACTGTTTCCAAATATCATCCAGTTGCTGTAATGACTTATAATAATGCCTCTTTTATGGGAGTCCCCTGGGATATTATCATTAAAGAATATCGCAAATATTTAGGAGAAAAGAATTTTTCGCAGTTGGACGGGTATGTAAATGATTTTATAGATTTTCTGCACAAAAGACATTTCTTTTGTGATGATGTAACACAACGTGTTTTTTTAAAGAGCATATTGAATAAATTTTATGAGATATGTTGTGCTGAAGTATGTAGAAATGAGGGCATAAAATACGAATCATTAACTTCTGCTTTAATAGAGGATAAATTAAGTCAATGTTTAGTTGACAATAAGAGTGCTAAAAAGTGTTTGGAGTTCGATTCTTACGAGTTTAATGATTTCTTTTCTTTGTTTGGTACTGATATAAAACAATATGCCGATGAAAGGAGAATTTTAAACCATAGACTTTTAGCTGAATCTTTTTTTTGCTATCTTACTGCTGAGTTTTCAGAATCTATATATACTGGATTAGTATTTGTCGGATATGGTGAAGATGAAATATACCCGTCTTTGTTATGTCTTCATGTTTCTATTGGCGTAGATGGTCGTTTAAAGTATGTATTTAAAGAAACAGCCAAAATATCGGAACATGGGACGTCAGCAGCGATTATTCCGTTCGCTCAAATAGATGTTACACAAACAATAGTACGAGGTATTAACCCGAGTTTTCAAAATATTATTTCTAACGTTATTGCTGCATCTATGAAATCTTTTTCTACAACGATAACGAATATTATTGATGCACGTCACGGAAATGAGGATATTTCATTGGCAATCAAAGGTCTTGATGTTGATAAAATCATCCAAAAGAGTACGTTGCAAATAAACAAAGATATGCGTGAGGTTTATACTGAACCTTTATTGAATACTGTTGTTAATTTAGACAAAGAAGATATGGCTAATATGGCAGAGAGTTTTATATCTTTAACATCACTTGTAAGAAGGATGCAACCAGGTGAAGAAACAGTTGGCGGGCCTGTGGATGTAGCAGTGATTTCCAAAGGTGATGGTTTTGTCTGGATAAATAGAAAACATTATTTCAAACCAGAACTTAACACTCAGTTTTTTTATAACTATTTTAAATGAGAAAGGAGAATATCTTATGATAGGAACATATTTGAGCAAAGAGCATTCGATGTCTGATGTTGAATACCCTTTATTAACAAAAGAGAAAGTAGAAGAAATTTCAGACAGAATATCGAGAAATGTGTCTAAAGAAATTCTTCAACAACTAGAAAAGGCTATTCCTGCTTTAAGTAAGGAAGAAACGGAAAAGAAAAAAAAGGAATGAATCCTATTCATAGTTAATGGCGGGGCGCCCGGGTAGTGATATCCGGACGCTCTTTTTTTATATCTTTACCCCAAAAAACAATGACCTTTGAAGAAGCTATTTCTAAGCGTAAGCAAATTAAGGATTACAACATCGACATACCCATAAAAGGTAAGGACATTACTTTCTTGTTTATTGTTCCCACAAATTGGGATCGTATGTGTGATCACATGAACATGCAGAACCAGAAAGGCCATGAGATTGCCCGGATCAAGTTCGCCAATGAGAGCTTTTCCGTATACGGTGTATCGGAAAATGAATTGTCTGACGGAACTCCTCGTTGGGATATGTTGAATTTGGGTCGCTGGGAGGAGGAAATCTTAAACTGAGTATAAATGAAATATCGGGGATTGATATGGCCTAGCTATCAATCCCCGGCATTTAAAATAGCAACCTCCCATCCTTCTTATCCATCACCGCATTGAAAACACTTTTATAGGTCTCATACAACTCCTTCCGGCTTTCCGGCCCCGGCCAGTCGGCGAAAGACTCTCCGGCGAAGAATTTCCAAGCGAAGATCCGTTTGGCTTTTTCGGACAACCCTAACAGGTCGACCATTTCCCGGATATCCTGCATCCGTTCCCGGATATACTCGGTACGGTCAATACTATCATCGGGCTCATCAATAATGTTCAGTCTTCGCCAATCCACATTCTCATCTACCGGGATAGGCTTGTATTTATGCCGGTAGGGAGACGTATCCGAGGTAACGTTCAGCTTTATCATTTGCAGGATATACCAGTCAAGTTCGGTATATTTACCTTGCTTGGCTTCCATAAGCCGGGAGAGGTGTTCCAGAGGCTTTTGAAGTAGCATACACATTACCTCGTTCAATACGTCAATAGCTTCACTACTCATTCCGGCAAGTGAGCAGTGATACTTAGCGTAATCCAGCCACCTGTCGTAACGTTTCTTAATATATTTATTCAATGCCTCACTTGCCATAGTTGTCTTTATTTGATATATTTGTTGCATGCTGTAATGGGGTGGCGCTGTGAGGCGCTGCCTTTTTATTTATTCTCTTTGTTAGTCTTTATCTCTCGCTATAAAAATGTTATCTTTAGCCTTCTTTTTTATTCTTAGCCCAATCGATAATGTATTCAATACCTGCGTTGAATCCTTTGCTGTAACCATCTTTATATTCATGATTTGATATTCCATGATAGTAAGCCGAGCCGAAGCACAAGGCGAAACCAATGGCTATCAATACCATTCCTGTTCCAAAGTATGGATAAGCTAGGGATATATGGAATGGCTTGAACTGAATCGATATTCCAGACGTGAGAATGAATATTAGCGAGATCATTCCGATTATTAACAATGATATTTTAAGCATCTGAACCTCCTTTGTTTACATTGTGCGACATATTCTTTAATCTTGTTTGACTTTTATAATCCTTACATCCATAAGCGGCGAGATTAATGGCGTGCGTACCTATTCCTTGTCCGGAGAAGCATGGATAACGGATACATCTTACGCATTTCCTTCGTGGATATTTATTAGCGTCCTCCCGTTCTTTCAAGCGGTTGATCCCTATGTATTCCTCTGCCATGATTATTCCTCCTCCTCGGTCTCGTCGAATATCCGGGCCATCATATCGACGATGTTTGTTTGTATATTGTCCTCCGCTCCAAGCACGGCGTTGCTTATATGCTTTTTCTCCTCGATGATCCTGTAGAGTTTCTGGTCGATGGTCTTGCGGCCAAGCAGGTAATAGCAATTCACGGAGTCCTTTTGGCCGATACGATGCGCCCGGCTCTCGGCTTGGTCGCAATCTGCGTATGTCCACGGTAGCTCGATAAAAGCGACATTGCTTGACGCTGTCAACGTGATACCCGCCGCCGCAGCCTTGATGGAGCAGATGATGACGTCCGTTTTGGGATTCCGTTGGAAAGCGTCTATGGCCGCTTGCTTTTGTTGCATATCTTGCCGTCCGGTGACACACACCGCCGAGGGAAACGCCTGTAGGAGCCGGTCTACGATCTCATGCAGGTTGCAGAAGAGGATGATCTTCTTTCCGTTCTCCCGAAAATCCTTCACGAAATCGATCACCTCTCTCAACTTACCCCGGGCCGTTATGTCCTTCAATATGCCGATTCGTACCATGACCTCGCCTTTCAGCGATTTTTGTACCTTCTCATCGTCGGCCTCCTTATATCGTCTCAGATAATCCACCAAGTCACGCTCGGCGTCTTGGTATTCCTTGCGGTTGGTGATCTCGCAGGTCACAATCTGCCGTACCTTGTCGGGTAATTGAGTCAGTACCTTGGATTTTTCCCTCCGGAAGAAACAATGCTTCCAGAGCATGAAATTGAGCTCTTTCAAGTTCGAGGCCCCGTGCGGCCCAGAGCAATAGCGGCTCGTGAAATATTTCCAGCCTCCGAGATCATTCATCCGGTCCATGATAGCGAGTTGGCATATAAGGTCGTTGGGCTTGTTTACGACAGGGGTACCGGTCAACAGGATGATCCACTCTTTCCCGGCGGTGATACCTTTGCAAAACTTGCTTTGTTGGGTAGCCGTTGATTTTACCTTATGGGATTCGTCAATGATCACGCTCTTGAACAACTTGATCGTATTATGGAACTCTACGTCTTTCAGCGTCCATTTCTCCGATTTGTTGATTCGGCGTACGAAATACTTCCGTAGGCTCTCGTAGTTCACGATGAACACATGATTCATGCCCGTTTGCCAGAAGAATGGCCATGAGGTCCGTACCGAATCGGTCAATACCATGGCTTTCTTGTCCGTGAACTTGTGCCATTCACGTTGCCAGTTGATCTTGACCGTATTGGGGCAGATTACGAGACAGGGGAAAGCATCAGCTTTGTTGATGGTAGCGATGCTCTCTAATGTCTTGCCGAGGCCCATGTCGTCCCCATTGATAAACCGTTTTAGTTGTAAGCCTCGTGCGATCCCTTGCAGTTGATAGGGGTAAGGTTGTATCTTTAGGCCATGATCCTCGTCCAACTCGGGCATGTCCGGTATTTGATAGGCTATGTCCTCGTCGGTCTTAGACTCGTTCCCTCCCCAGTTGACGGGTTCGAAGTGCCTCACGTAATAGGTGAGCTGGTCTAGTTCCGCCTTGCACTTATTGTTGGCCGGGATCATCCACGCTCCGGTAGACTTGTCCCACCAGCGGACGCTGACGGCTGTCTTTAGCTTGTCAACGACCTGCTGGCGGTACCTGTCAAACCTTACCGCGTAGCATTGTCCCTTTTCCGTGTTTTGTAAAGTGATTTGCATAACGGTTGTTTTTATTATTGGTTAGGCGAACTCGTCGAAGGCTTTCACCTCCTCGGCGATCTCCTTGATCTGCTCTTTTTTCTTCCGTCCCCGTTTCTTAGGCTTCTCTTCCTTCTCGCCCGTGATATCCGATTCCTCCGGGGTATCGAAATCGAAGGATTCTTGCTTGATGCCATATTTACCTTCGAACAGATAAGCGTCCACCTCGTAGCTACATCTACCGATGGCCTCTTTCAACTCGGCTCCGTAAAGGTACCCGTCGCCAGACTCGTCCTCGTATTTGGTGAATGGGACGGAGAGGTTAAGGATCTGCCCGCTCTTCAGGAGTTTTTGCGCTTGGATTGATACGCCGGCTGATTCATCATTACCGCCTTTGCTGTATCCGGTGACGATGATATTCTTTAGCTTCTCGTTCAAGTCATCGTCGGAGGGATTGGCGACATTGACCAATGTAGCCTCGTGCATCTCACAGATTTTCACTACGTGTGGCTTAAGCCGGTTCAACGCGTACAGTAGATCGGGGTGGATAAACTGCTCCGATTCCTTTAGGATGTTGTTCTTGTAGTTCGCTTCCACGAACTTTTCCGTATACTCCGCCGTGAGCTGGTTGTTCTTGATCTTCACTTTCTGGATCTCGTACACGGGTTGCTCTTTTACTAATTCTTCCATGCTCTTTTAAAATTTAGGATTGTTATAACTCTGAGGCGCTAAGGCCATTTCAGTTTTCGCCTTGCTAATTATCGTGCGACACCATTCCAATTGGTGGGTCGCAGTCCGGTTCAATCTATCACACCAGTCGACTAGGTATTGCTCATCCTTGCACAGGCTGTCGATGATAGCGTTTACGGCCTTTGAGGTCGCTCCGGCCCGTGAAGCGGTTTCCCGTAATGTGTCGAATACTTCCGATTTCTTTTTCACGTTCAGGTGATATTTTGCGTCCGCTAACAGCTTCCCGGTTCGGGCGATATAGACGGCAAGGTCGTTTCCACGTAGGACAGCTTCTTGTACGTCTTCGCTCATTGTGATATTCAGGAAGGCATCTATGGCGGCCAGTTCCTTGGATATCTTGTCTGTCGGTGTGATATTGAGATTCATGATTTTTATTTTAAGATATAATCGTTGCCACAGTTGCCGCAATGATATACGTTGAATGTATTTCCCGTATGCGTCTGTAATTTCTTTACGAGTACGGAAGCTCCGCATATAGGGCATTTCTTTGCCAGCCTGCACTTTAGCCAGTCGATTAGGATTAAAACTAGACTCTTCATACTATTAGCTTATTAGCATCCACCACCGGAAGGCTAGTTCCTCGTATTTCTCTTTCCCTTTCCGGTAGCTCGGATCGTTCCGTCTGATGAAAGCCTTGAACACTTTTTGGTTCTTCTTGGAGATACCATAGATGAAATCTTGACGGCTTCCGGCGATATCCATATACCAGGCACGGGAACGATCCCAATCAAAAAAATCAATCGCCTCGTCAAACTGTTTCTGGGAACTGGCGAAGGTAGTTTTCAAGTCTCCGCCGAATCCGAATGTGGGAAGCCACCAGTCCCATTTGCAACGAGTGTCGAGCGTATATTCAAAGTTGCCGTATTGGAAACGTTGCCCCTTGTTTACCATGAACCGTTGCGTCTCCGCTTTAGCAAGCACTTGCGCCAATAAGGGATCGTGTCGGGCTTCCATACGGAGTGACTTGATCATGGCTTGTGCCAGTTCCCAATCTTCCCCGGAATACAATACGTCATCTACCGTATGTTTGTCATATCTTACCCGTTCGGGTTCTGTCAGCATCGCATCCACCAGACTCCCGAACTTGAACGCCTTCTCCTTATCCCCGTATTGCGTACGGGGATAGAGGAGGTTCTTTAGTTCTGTCAGGTCTGAGTTGCTGACCTCAGACCGTAGGTAATACGTATCTTGCATCTTCTTCCTTGAGTTTTAAGTATTCAATGACTGCGAAGTCAAATTCAAAATCGTAAGTGTTATCCATCAGCCACCGGAACCATTTGCGGCCCTCTTCCGTATCGAGGATCTTTTTTAGGTTACTCGGTGTACGCCTGTATTTCCCGAAGTTTATCCATGAGGACAGATATAGCTTTCTCATATCACTTGGCCGTTATATCATCGACATATTTCACGAATGCGGATTGGATTCGCTCACCGTCCTTATTGGCTGTTTTCTCGCAATAGGAGATCATCTTCTTATGGATCTTCTCAAGATCCTCCATGCTCATATTGATACCCTCACGCATGAACCACATCTGGTATACCTGCATGAATCCTTGTGGATTGGTGACTTGGATCTTTTTCTTTATCTTCGCCTTGGTAGGGGTAGGAGACATACTGGCGGCACTGAAATCGAAGGCCGCCTGTACTTCCGCGGTGGCTTTCTCTGCCTCCGCCTTGGCTCTCGCTTCCTCTTCCTTGCGCTTGCGTTCCAGTTCGGCCTTTTGACGTTCTTCCGCCTCTTTCCGTTTGCGCTCCTCCTCCAGCCGTGCCGCCTCGATTGCGTTGGTCTTGCGAATTTCCTCTTGCTCCTCCAGTTGTTTCCGGAGGGATGGGAGGCGGTCGACCAAGGATTGTTTCAGTCCCTCGATCTCGAAAGCGTATCGATCGGAATATTCTTTTTTCTTTAGGATGGCTATCTCGTTCTTGATCGCTTTGCGGGTCTCACCGTCCATATAGAATGTCTGTTTGTTATCCACGACGTTTTTCACGAAATCCGTCCATGAGAAACCGGTGCTTGTTTGCGTGATCTGCCGGCATACGTCCCCATACGTGGCTAGGGAGGCACGATTGAAAATCCCGTTCAAGGCGTTGATATGCTTCTCGACGTAGGCGGCGTACGTGGTATCAAGCAAGACCGTTATGTCGGCCCGGTATTGGGCTTTCTCGTTCTCCGCCAACTGTTTTTGCCGGGCCTCTTCCTCACGGCGTTTTTGCTCTTCCAGCTTCTTGGCGGCGTATTTGTTACGCTCCATCTGTAGCAGATAAGGGATGGTTCCCTTGGATTTGGCGTCTATGGAACCCTCTAGTGTCGTGAAACGTTTGGATATGGCCGTTAGCATTTGGGTTAACGGCTTCCGGCGGTTGTTCATGTTCTCTACGGTCTTCTTTGACTTCGCAAGGTATTCTTGTACCGCAGTGTCGATCTCGTCCGTGCCGATACCTCCATTTCCCTCAATCGTGTCCAAGAGGGTTTTCCCTGCGTTCGTGCAAGCTGAGACCGACGCCTCATTGCGGGCGAGAATATCCGGGGCTGTCTGTAAGATGCTAATGACCTCGTTAGCCTTGAAAGGTAAATTGTTATTCTGTGTATCCATGTCGATAAAATTTTGAATGTTGATATTGAACTCTTAAAATCCGGCTTCTTCATCTTCTTGTGATATTTGGGCTGTTATACCAGATACGGGTACCGGTTCCGCTTGCGGTTGCTCTCCGAATCCTTGTAAAGGATTTTCCGATTGGGGCTGGAGGGCTTGCGGTTGCTGTCCGGCTTGATTGGGCTGGATAACGGTTGTTTCTTCCAGTCCGTAGTCGATCTCTTGCGGTTCCTCCTGTGTCTCGAATGAGGAGAACTGTCCCGTGCGTACCTTGGGATATCCGTCGAAAGCGTGCTTGATAAGCTTGCTTTCCAAGAATCCCGGATCAATACCTCCTTCGCTAGAGGTATAAAGGGCATTGGCCTTCCCTTCTTTCTGCCGGGTTTGCGGGTTCCATTTCTGGTTGTTCTTAAAGCTGTACGCTTCCAATCGCTTGATATCGCCTTCCATCATCCAGTGCCAGTCCACGGTACCGTCGGAGCGTACGATACGTAAGAAACCACCTATCACCTTGTTGGACTTTCGGGGGCATGCCGCTTGGTAGGTCACGGTCTTTACGCCGTCGATCAACCCGGGGGAGAAGGTATCGCCCTCATAGCAAACCACGGGATTATCCACGTAACGGACTTGTCCGGCACGTTGCCGCATGACTAACTCGCCATATCCGGTGATGGAGAGATAAGCACGTAGTTCGTAGATATCGCTACCGTTGTTATCCTTATAGCTGGTCTTCGTGCTACGGGGAAGAATATAACAGTGCGGCCGTCCTGTCGGGTCAAGTGACAGGCCGTTGACCGCTATATCCAAAAAGCATCCATAGAGGGATAACGGTGTGCATCTTTGCAGTTCCGGCTTGTCTTGTAAGATCTTCCGGAAGTTGAATTTCTCTTTCTCGTAGATTTGCGCTCCTTGGGCGGTACCCCAGATCGCGTTATACATTTGGATGAACTTTTGTTCTACCCTGTTATCTTCCGCTATCATGAGCGGGTTTAGCTGATTCAACTCAGCTACTTTGATCTGAATTAGATTCGACATGATGTTATGTTTTTAAATGTTGTTACCAATGTTTAGCTATCATGTAAGCCATTGCCGCACATCCGGACGTCGTGATGATATGCAGGAAATGTCCTAGGCAAATAGCCACGATTCCAAGTATGGCGAGCGTTCCGAAAAGGATGTAAAATCCCCACCTCACCGCTTGGGCGAGTTTCCAGTAATCTGTTTTCATACGTCAATGATTTATTAGCAATGCGGTTTACCGTCCGTGAAATAGCGAGTTGGATGGGTATCGTAAACTTCCTTTTGCAACGCCTTGCCAAGGTGCCTTGCTATGTTAATGATTCATTTAATAGTCGTATGGATCCAGGGCGCACTTATACAGGTTTTCCAGCCTGTACTCGATTTTGCCCGGTCGCTTGTAACGTTGTAGCCTACCTTCCGAGACCCATCTTTCCACGTTCTGCCTCCCGAAACGGAGGTGCGCTTCCTTTTGCCCGATAAATTCCCGGATACCCGCTTGCATCCTTGTGATTTGCCAAGCAAGGTATTCGATCTCGATCTTTCGTAAAGAAGGTATGCTTTGATAGGTGTTTTCGGTTGGCATGATTATTCGCCCTTAAATAGATTCTTTTCGTTCGCATATCGCATGAACTCCGCCATGGAGTGTATCGAGAGTTTCCGGAAAACGTTCTTCCGGTGGTTCTTTACGGTGTGGGACGAGATGAAAAGCGTTTCCGCAATCTCTTCGTCTTTCTTTCCATAGTAGCAAAGCTCCATCACCCGAAGCTGGCTGTCTGATAATGTACTGTTGAACTTCGGTTCACAGATTTTCTTAAACCCGTCACACTCTCCTCGTAGAGGGCAGCCGACAAACTCGAATTTGAAATTCCAGTTCTCATCCACGTCTATCATATTATCGTACAGCCCGAAGTTGCATTTGATAAACCTGCGTACAGCCAAGAAATCCCGGTAGCATTTATTCCCGTCGTAGCGGGCGTAATACTTGCGGAGAGCTGTATAGGCTTCTGGATAGAACTCTTCCAGCACCTCTAGAAAACGCTGAATAAAGTCGGTATCCGATTCCTTTAACTGACGCTCCGGCTGTCCCTGTTCTTTGATAGTTACTTCGCCGGAGGGGGTGGTATAGAATTCTATTGCGCGCATACCTTATCCTCCTTTGGGAATAACTCGCTGGCAGGGATGCCAAGTTCTTGTGCAATTACTGTTTGTGCCAATGCGTCCGGTCTGTACTTTCCGGAAATCCAGTTATAGACAGCAGCTTCCGAACGCCTTGTGACGGTCGCGATCCGTCGAACAAACGCCCTTCTGTCCATGCTGTCGTATATCTCCCGAAAAGAAAGATTACCGGCTTTATGACCTTGTAGGTTTAATTTTTCCATTTTTGCCTCCTTACATTATTATATATGTTGTTTTAATCTTTATCTTTGAGCATTGAATCAATTACAAGTGCAAATATACGAGTGTTATTTGTAAATACAAGTCTGTATTACTAATAAAATTTGTATTTAAGAATATTTAAAGCTTATGGCAAATAATGCGTCTTTGACTATTTCTGTAATATCATTGGTTGTCAGCTTGATTTCCGTATCATGCGTACTTTTGCGCTGTGAACCAATGACTATGGATTGGATGGGAATGTTGGTAGGTATTTTATCTTTATTGGTTACGATTTTGATTGGTTGGCAGATTTACAATGTTTTGCAGGTGGAAAAAAAGATCCATGATGTCTTAGGAAATGCTATCGGGGAAACTACAAAGAAGATGCTTATCAAAACAGAGGAGTCTAAAGAAGAGGCTATAGGTACAAGTTTGTTCAATCTTGGTCAAGCCATGTTTTATAATGGGTTCTATATTCATGCTTTAGATAATTTCATAAAAGCTCTTGGTGCTATAAGAAAGTCAAGTATGGACAATAAGGAGATGCATATAGAGAAATGTTTTAGGGATATAATGATTACTATCGAGTGTATGAGAAAAGATATTGATTCATATTCGATTAACAAACGAACTCTGTCTATTTATTCCAATCTTCTATCCGGTTTTCATGATGATCGGATATTTGAAATAATGGAGTTTCTTCGGAGATTGAGGATGACTGATGATTAGATTTTACTATGGGTTCAGCAAAGTAGTCATCTGATGAGTAGTACTGTTTGATCTCATTGAAATCTTCTTTATCTTTTGATGGGGTATGATACATCTTTAGTGCATCAATTGTACAATAAATGAGTATGGATAAGCAAAGTATCATAAACATAGTGATAAGTATTAAATGTTTTTGCAAATGTACGAATATAATTAGTATATACAAATGAATGATAATATTTCAGATAGAATAAATGAAGTGTATATGTATCTTCTACGAAACGGATATGTTTCAAAGAAGAAAGATGTCGCTGAAAAGATGAGATATAACTATCCTAATACTACTTCCGCTCTAAAAGGAGACAGGAAATATCTAACGGATAGTTTTGTAGAAGAACTCAATTTGGCATTTGGGTCAATATTCAATACCAAGTGGATTCTTGAAGGAGATGGATCGATGTTGGCTGATATACAATCTGATAAAGATAAAATTATCCAAAGAGCGATTGATCAGATTTCTAATTCAGATTTGTCAAATTATAAAATAGCGAAAGATACTGGTATAACAGAAGCATCTATAGGGAATTATAGAAACGGAAATACAAAACCGACTTTGGCGAATGCTAACATTATAATAGATTATTTCAATAAAAAGGAATTGGAACTATCTGATTCTAACTTGATAATTAATACCGAAACAGAATATAAAGAAGCTATGGAGAAAGGATTAAAGTTATTGCCAGAGGTTGATTTCAAGTTCTCAGGAGGAAAGGCTGAGTTATTAGGTAGCACAGATGCTGTAAAGCGATATTGGTATTTACCTGATTGCAAGGATTGTGAAGCAATTGCCCAAGTCGCAGGTAATTCGATGGCTCCGGCCTATCCATCCGGTTGTTGGATTGCCTTGAAACGTTTCAGTTTTGAGAAAGAGTTCCCCAATCAAATCCCGTTTGGAAATGTATTCGGAATTGTTGTCGAAGATAAGCAGACCGGAGATTATCATGGCCATATTAAGATCTTGCGCCGTTATAGCGATCCTTCTTTGGCCAAACGATTTTGGATAGCCCGGTCTATAGATCGGGAGAACCATGATGATTTCGATATTGATATTGAACAGGTGCGTGGTTTGTGGATTGTGAAGCAGCATGTGGTTGCGGATGTGATATTGTAAATAAGAAATATTAGATTGGATACAATGAACAAAAAAGAACGTTGGATAATATATCCATTCCTTATCATATTGATAATTGTTGCTTTTACTGCACTATGCCAAGAGCATCCTAGAATTGGAGGGTTTGATTATCTCGGTTTTATTATGGGAATTCTTTCATTCCTTTTGGCGATATTGGCTGTTATGTTCGGATATAATATTCTTGATATTAAAGGACGTATAAAAGAGAATGTAGAGAAAGAATTTGAAGGTGTAAAATTAGACATAGAAAAGTTGCAATCGGAAGTCTTGTTTTTAAGGAGTAAGGTTGTTGTGAGGAAGATATTTGTAAAAGGTAACATTGTTATAGAAACAAAAAAATTTAAATGTAAAGACTTAATTGCTTATGCAAAAGATGTCCACATGTTAAATGCCGAGATAATAGACGAAGATTTAATAATTAAAGATAGTTCTGATTTTGATCCGAATGCTGAATATTATGCTTCTGGTGATATAATATCGCATGTAGTATGTGATGATGAATAAGTCGGTAGAATTTTAGGACGATTTAAATAGGATAGGTATGGAAAATGAGCTTTCAATATTAATTTCTTGGTTAATTTCTTTTATTGGAATTGGAGTCACTGCTTTGTTGGGTATTAATATATGGACATCATTGAGTATTGATAAACGGATTGAAGTTATTGTTAAAAAGGAGGTTGAAAGTTTAAAGGAGCAGAACGTGGAGTTAAGAGATCAGTTGAAAAATTATTCTTTGGCGATTAGTGAAAGATCTGTTGGAGATGAATATATGAGAATGGGAATAACAGGAGATGCGATATTCAATTATCTAAATAGTTTAGAGTACTCAATAGTGGCGCAAGATAAAAGTCTTATTTCTGAGAACTTAGATAGCTGCTTAAGCATAATCAAAGAGTTTCCAGCTATAGCTCATTGTGAAACGACAATGGAGAATCTTGAAAATATTAAAGAGATACTGATGCAGATCCATGATGAACGTTCTTATGAGCTATATTCTTATTTCGTTTCTTCTTCCAAGAACGAAAATGATCTATCTCTTCAGGAATCACTATCAAAAGAAAAAAACGAAGAAGGCAATATAAGATAAATAATCCAATCAGTATTGTGCTGGTTGTAGCTATAATAAGTAAGATCCGATTTAATAAATACATAATCATTTAATTGATTTAATATAAAATATAAATCGATGGAAGATAAAGACAAAATAATAACCTCACTCCGGAAACAGCTCAAAGATGCTATTAGCCGGTGTAATGCCTTGGAGCAGGAAAATGCTCTATTGTCATACCAACTAGAGAAGAGGGAGAAGGAATGTCCGGAATCACGTTAAGGATAGACAAAGGCAAGTCTCCCGTTTTTACCGAGATCATGAGTTTGCTTCAAGCTTTCCCCGGATTAAAGGAATGCAAGAGGCATTATTCGGTAAGGCTAACGGAAGAGGATATTTTCCGGTTCCGGAATGAGCTGGAGCGGATCATGCAACTCTTGCCTCATTTGAGCGAAAAGGAGTGGTTCGAAATTCCGAGGTATGGGACGGACGAATGGGCTAACTGGATGATAGACCTGCATCAAAAAAGACGACTATAAATGTCGTTTTTACTATGTATTTACAGTATCTGTTGTAACAAATTGATAATCAAATTGTATTATCCGCACTCGAAATGCGGTGAGCGGGTAACCGCTCCCTGGGTTCGAATCCCAGTCTTTCCGCTTGATAACTATGACTTATCCACGCAGAATACTAAATGAAGCATATCGATATTGCGATAATGTTTTATGAAATTTGCGATTTCCCTCATATCGTTTCTTAGTGCTACTTTTTGAGAGGGGATATTTGTGTCCCGTATGATGGAGTATACTTTGTCGAAGTTAAGGATATTGAAGGCGTATTCCTTACAAGCTATGGCGGCCTCGGTAGCATAACCTTTATGCCAGTATTCCACCCTAAGCAAATAGCCGATCTCTGGAACCTGTTGACCGTTGAATTCTTGATAGGTGAGACCACACTGACCGATAAGCTCTCCGCTGCCTTTCTCTATCATCCCCCATAAGCCAAAGCCATCGTTTTGATACCTCCTTAATTGCTTATCAAGCCATTCTTGTACCTCTTTTTTACTGAACACTCCCTCGTAAGCGTACATTACAATCGGATCTTGTAAAAGCTTACAGATATCATCAAAATCATCTTGTTTTAATTCCCTTAATAGGAGTCGCTTTGTCTCTAGTTTCATCTCTTTCATACGATATTTTTTCTTGTCTTCTCAAATTGTTGGATGACTAGTTAGAATATATCGCTCAAGGAATACCGGAGTTGATCCATCATCAACGGCACTTCCGCCTCCTCGATTCCCGCTACAAGAAGATCGGGGATATCTTGATTGAACTGCTCTTGGAACTTCGAGAAATCACCGGACTCTTTCTCCACGGCTTTTTTATAAAAAGTAAGCGCTCCCTTGATATTCTGTAATGCCCATTCCGTATGTCCCGCATTCAAGAAATCTTGGGTGTTGGGTTGATTATCCATGATTTTTTTGTAATAATTACGGGCCTGATCGTATTTACCGGTCAAGAAAGAACACCAAGCGATCGGACGCCAAGCCTTCGTGCTTTTATTGTCCAGATAATCTACCTTGAAATAATATTTCAGCGCCTCATTATAATTCTTGAGTTCAAGATGGCAGTGGCCGATACATATTTGGATCGATAAATCATTCGGATTGAAAGCCTCGTAACGATGATAGTATTTCAACGCTTCTTCCGGTTGCTTTAAGGTACGGTAACAACCGGCGATCCGGCGAATAACCCATTTACTGTCCGGATTGATAAGATCCGCATGTAAATAAGCCTCCAAGGCGCCTTGTATATCGCCATTCATTTGTTTGCAGTAACCGATTTTCTGGAATAAGATATCACTTTCTTGATTTGCATCGGATAAGCGATTGTAGATCGTGAGCGCGTCAAGGAAGTAATTCTTCCGGAGATAATACTCCGCTATAGTTGTCAAACTTTCCTCATCACTGACGTAAGGCTGCAAAATTGGCAGGTTATGAAAGTCTAGCGCAGATGTAAATATGTCATCAAAATCCAGATGTCCCGGATAAAGTTTGAAGAAACGATACAAGTCCTGTATGTACTGTCCGGATATGATTTCCAGTTTTCCCCGTTTACTGATCAATTCCTCCTTCGTCTGTTGAATCATCTCGGAGGCTTGGCTACCAAATTGTCCCATCATCATTTGACGGGCTTGATCCGGCAATTGCATCATACTGAAATATAAGGAATATTTATCGGAATTACACATGAATGCCGCAAGAGTCATGGAATCTAGCATATCCTTTTCCGTTTGATTCTTGCTCAACTGATTGCCAAAAGCGGAATGCTCGGTCGTGAATGGCATGAACCAGTTACCCAGTTCCCGGAAAAAGGGGAAATGCTTTAGATGCACGAAAGTAGAGTGCATTACGTCCGCGCCTTCTTGTTGCAGTTCGCTGAACTCCTCCATTTTCTTCCCTAAGGAACTGTTCGATAACATGTTCTGCCACTCCGGATTCATCTCGTTTCCGAGAAGTTCCGGATTGATATCCTTTAAGTTTATCTTTTGACTGATTTTAGGGCCTAGCTTGATCATCTCCGGAATGATCTCGTCTTGTAGCTTACGGGTGATCTTCTCCGTCTCACGGGCTAGGATAAAACGAAGGGTAATCGTGCGGATCGCTTTCGTGAAATTAGGAAATCCCTCAGATAAAGCCGCTAGTCGATCCGCTATCTGCGGATATAACGCCGTACGTTTTCTATAGGTATAGAGTGTCAGGAGAATCCCGATCAACGCACGGTAACGAATCTCATCTTCTTGGAGATTGGCCGCATCGAATAATAATAGCAGTTTCTCCTTATCGAAAGCGGCTTGCAATCCCAACATTAATGCCGATACGATTTGGCTACCGATGATAAAAGGCAACTCTTGGTCATTCAATAGGTTCCTGATGGAGGCTATTTCTTCCTTATTGAGAGGATTCGAGGTCCAGATCTTATTGAATAATAGGATCGTGGCGGATTCGATTTGCTGCTGCTCCGTAATGGTTCCGGTCGGAGTCTCTATCTTCACCAAAGAGGCGTTTCTCAAAACCTTATGGAGCTGGTCATAGTTGGTAAGCTCCTTTTGCATCATTCGCCTACGGCTGTAAAAGGAGAGAGGCGAATCTACCGATAAGGCCTTGTGCTTCACTATATCCGCGAACTCATAGCTGGATGCGATCAAGTTGTTGTATATCTGGTCCTGCATCGGATCTTTAGCCCCCTCGATCCGGTATCGCAACATATATTTATAAGTATCTTGTAGCTCGTTCAACCTGTCTTGGAATGAGTACTCACGTATTCCCGCTATTAAACCTTGGAGAAAATCGAACGCGTTCTTTAGCTCCTTTTCGTCTAATGAACCGATAATTCGGTTGTATGCTTTATTTATTTCTTGTATTGTCATATACTATTAACAACAAATGGTATGCCAAAAGTATAGTATTTAGGCTAAATTTCCTATCTTCGCGTACCTAAAAATAAATTTAGCAGATGAAGAATATCCGCAATTTCTGTATTATTGCTCATATTGACCATGGGAAAAGTACCTTGGCAGACCGTTTGCTTGAGTATACCAAGACAGTAGAAGGTAAAGACATGCAAGCTCAAGTCCTTGACGACATGGATTTAGAGCGTGAGCGTGGTATTACGATCAAGAGCCATGCGATCCAGATGAAGTATAATTATAAGGGTGAAGAATATATACTGAACCTGATCGATACTCCGGGACACGTGGACTTCTCGTATGAGGTTTCCCGCTCTATCGCCGCTTGCGAGGGTGCGTTGCTGATCGTGGACGCGGCCCAAGGTATTCAGGCGCAAACCATCTCTAACCTGTATATGGCGATAGAGAATGACTTAGAGATTATTCCGGTGATGAACAAGATCGACCTGCCTAGCGCCATGCCGGAGGAGGTAGAGGACCAGATCGTGGAACTGTTGGGCTGCCCTCGTGAGGATATCTTACGGGCGAGCGGAAAGACAGGCGAGGGAGTGACTGAGATCTTGAATACGATCGTGGAGAAGGTCCCGGCCCCGAAAGGTGATCCGGAGGCCCCGTTGCAGTGTTTGATTTTTGACTCCGTCTTTAATCCGTTCCGTGGTATTATCGCTTACTTCAAGGTGGTAAACGGCGTGATCCGTAAAGGTGACCATGTGAAGTTTATCGCTACAGGAAAAGAGTATGACGCCGACGAGGTAGGTATATTGAAATTAGATATGTGCCCCCGTGAGGAGATCCGGACGGGAGACGTAGGATATATCATTTCCGGTATCAAGACGTCCCGGGAGGTGCGTGTCGGTGATACGATCACTCATGTGTCTCGCCCGGCTAAAGACGCAATCGCCGGTTTTGAGGAGGTGAAGCCGATGGTCTTCGCCGGTGTCTATCCAATCGATAGCGAGGATTTCGAGAACCTTCGTGCGTCATTGGAGAAATTGCAGTTGAACGACGCTTCCTTGACTTTCCAGCCGGAGAGTTCCGCCGCGTTGGGTTTTGGGTTCCGTTGCGGTTTCTTGGGCTTGTTGCATATGGAGATTGTTCAGGAGCGTTTGGATCGTGAGTTCAATATGGATGTGATAACCACTGTACCGAACGTTTCTTATATCGTGCATACAAAGAAAGGGGAGGAGATCGAGGTACATAATCCGGGAGGCTTGCCGGACCCGACTTTGATCGATCATATAGACGAACCGTTTATCCGTGCTTCCGTGATCACGAACACTACCTATATCGGCCCGATCATGACACTCTGTCTGGGTAAGCGTGGCGTCCTGCTTAAGCAAGAATATATTTCTGGTGATCGTGTCGAGATTCATTATGACTTGCCGTTGGGCGAGATCGTAATCGACTTTTATGATAAGTTGAAGAGTATTTCAAAAGGGTACGCTTCTTTCGATTACCATTTACATGATTTCCGTCCCAGTAAGTTGGCTAAATTAGATATCCTGTTGAACGGTGAGCCGGTAGACGCTTTGTCTACATTGACGCACGTGGATAATAGCGTTACTTTCGGACGTCGTATGTGCGAGAAACTGAAAGAGTTGATCCCCCGCCAGCAATTCGATATCGCTATCCAAGCGGCGATAGGCGCTAAGATTATCGCTCGTGAGACAATTAAGGCTGTCCGTAAAGACGTGACGGCGAAATGTTATGGAGGCGATATCTCCCGTAAGCGTAAATTGCTGGAAAAACAGAAAGAGGGAAAGAAACGAATGAAGCAGATCGGTACGGTAGAAGTTCCGCAAAAAGCGTTCTTGGCCGTATTGAAGCTGGATTAGAAAGTCAATGGAATCCGTTCGCTAACTCAATGGATTTATAAAGAAAAGTCAATGGATTCTGTAACGGATTCCATTGACTTTTTTTATATAAATGGGTCACTTCTCGTTCACGAGCCGTATCCCGCCATCTTCCAGCGTGATAAGATGTTGCTTATAGAGTGCCCCGATCGCTTGTTTGAAAGCTTTCTTGCTACAGCGGAATAAGGAATAGATCACGTCCGGATCGCTCTTGTCGTGTACCGGGATGTATCCCCCTTGTGTTTTCATCGCTTCCAGAATGACGCCGGCGATCCCCTCTACCTTTTGGTAGCCTTGCGGCGTTAGGCTTACGTCTATCTTATCATCCTCACGTACCTCTTTTATATAGCCTTTCAGATGCTCACCTTTCTCAAGACGCTGGAATACCTCATTATAATAGATCAATCCCCAATGCTGGTTATTGATGATCACCTTATAGCCAAGATCCGTCTCATCGGCTACCAATAACTGAACCTCTTGATTCTGTTCGTAATCGATAGGGGTATTGTTCAAGAACTTCTCGATACGTGCGGATGCCATGATACGTCCTGTCACATGATCCAACCGGACGTAGACCAAGTACCATTTTCCCTCTCTCATCGGCATTTTCTGCTCCTTGAAAGGAACGAGCAAATCTTTCATGATACCCCATTCCAGAAATGCGCCGGCATTATTCACGTCTTTTACCTCCATGAACTGGAACTCCCCGACCGTTGCCAGAGGACGTGCGGTAGTAGCGATCAACCTCCCTTCATTATCATGATAAATAAACACCTCGACCTCATCCCCGGGTTTCACGTTTTTAGGTACGTAACGAGTCGGCAACAAGATCTCCACCCCGTTACCTCCATCCAGATAAACCCCGAAGTCAAGGTCTTTCACTATTTTCAGCGTGTTGTATTTTCCTATCTCAACCATATGTTTTTGTTTTGTCACAAACTTACGCAATAATCATGAAAAAGCGGTAAAAACAACTATAATTTTGATTTAGCATGCAGCAATATCTAGACAATTGCATCGTTATAGAAGTATCTTTATACTTGTGGTCCTTTTGAGACCTCATGTTCAAACTAAAAAACGTATATTTGCACCTTATTTGAAGAAAACAAAGATTATGAGAGTGAAATTAGTATCAGTAGTGGCATTGTTTGTCTTATTGCTAGGGGCTTGTTCTGTTCCTAAAGATGTGGTTTATTTCCAAGGAGTGGATGCCTTGACCCCCGAACAGGTGAGTAAGATGAATCAAGCTTATACCTCGAAGATTTGCCCTGATGACTTACTTACGATAACCGTTACGGCATGGGATCCGACAGTCGTTACTCCCTTTAATCCCCCTGTATATGCTTATGCGACTCAAGGTGAGACTACGACGGTTTCTTCCGGTCAATTAAGAACGTATTTGGTTGATCAGGAAGGTGACATAAATTTCCCTGTTTTGGGAAAGATCCATGTGGCGGGATTGACCAAGCAACAGTTAAGTGATAAAATGCAAGAAATGATCTCCCCTTATGTGAAAGATGCATTGGTTAATGTACAGATTGTTAATTATAAGGTCACGATGATGGGTGAGGTCTCTCGGCCGGGTGCGATTTCCGTGAAAAATGATCGTCTTTCAATTTTAGATGCTATCGGTCAAGTCGGTGATTTGACAATTAACGCAAACCGTAAGAACATCTTGGTTATACGAGATAATAATGGAGAAAAGGAGTTTGCTCGTTTGGATATTACCGAGCCGGATATATTTACTTCCCCCTATTATTATCTTCAACAAAATGATGTTGTTTATGTGGAACCGAATAATGCGAAGAAGAGAAACGCCCGTTACAGTCAGGCCCAACAATATAGTATAACTGTGTTCTCCTCAATTTTGAGCGCTGTATCTGTGATAACGACTGTTATATTGGCTATTACTAAATAATAATTAGATGATGGAAGTGAAAGACAACGAAACAATCGGACTTAAAAGTATTATCGTAAGATATCTATTGCATTGGAAATTATTTTTAGGGGTATTCCTGTTTTCTATAATTCCTGCGGTTTTATATCTGATTTATTACCCTCGTACCTATGAGATGATGGCTCGTATCCAGATTCAAGAAGATAAAGACCTCGGAGGAGGTAGCTTTGGATTAGGAGAGGCCGCCGGGTTGATGAAATCTTTTGGGCTGGGATCTGTTTCTGGAGGTGTCGTTAATATAGATGATGAATTAATGACATTGACTTCTAATAAAATGCTTCGGGATATGGTTCTGAAATTAGGCGTGAATGTCGATTATTGCGAACCATTTTCTTTGGGCTATCGTTTATATGATACATCCCCTTTAAGGATGGTTGCCGATTCTGCTACAAACGCACGTTTGGCTGAAGATGTGGAATTTTCTGTTTCTATGAGTAATGGGAAAACGGAGATTTCGGCTAAATCTGTTAATATGAAGAAAAAGCATTTCAGTTTCTCTTCGTTACCTGCTACCGTCGAGCTACCGATGGGGAATTTTACTTTGGATTTTGCACCGGGGAAAAAGGATATTACTTCAGCGAAGTTAGACATTACGTATCATCCGGCAGGTTGGGTTGCCGAGACGCTAGAAAAGGACTTTTTAATAGAAGAAAGCTCCAAGACCTCAAACGTGATAGAGTTGAGTTGCACTGATTATGAAAAGAATCGGGGTACGGATATGCTAGATGCATTAATCGCGATCTATAACAAGGAAGCTGAGGCGTATAAAAAAGGAGAGGCTCGTAAATCATTAGTTTTCTTAGATGGGAGGATTGAGAATATTGTAGCGGAACTAGCTGCTGTTGAAAACCAGATTGAAGAATATAAAAGCAAGAACCGATTGATGGATATTGAGCATGATGTTCAATTCTATGTGGAGCAAATGAAAGAACTACAAACAAAGTTGATAGAATTGGAGGCTCAATCTAATGTCATCAATATGATGAATGAATTCGTGAAGGATCCTGCGAATAAATATAATTTGGTACCTGTTTTATTGACCGCTCAAGAAGGAGAGAAAGGTAGTGCATTAACTAGTTATAATGAAGTTTTGTTAGAACGTGCCCGGGTAATTCAGAATTCTAGCATCAATAATCCTTTGGTTGGAACTTTGACTGAGCAGGCTGATAAATTACGTGGTAGTGTTATAAAAACCATTGGTAACGCTCAAAAAAGTATGCAGTTATCAATAAAGGATGTAAAAGCGAAAGAACAAGAAATATATAAAAAAATGAATAATTATCCAGTTGCGGAAAGACAGTTTATAGAGCTGAAACGTAGGCAGGAAATTATTCAAGGCGTTTATTTGATATTACTTCAGAAGCGAGAGGAGACCGCTCTTATCTTAGGTCAGGCAAGAGATAAGGCCCGGGTGATTGATCCTGCCTATGTGAAGAGTAAGCCTGTAGGTCCTCGTAAGTTATTTGCGCTTATAGGAATGCTGGTACTTACATTGGTGATACCTATATCTTATTTATTTGTAAGAAAGCAATCGTCTCTTCTTATCCAAGAATATAAAAGGCAAAGTAAAGGTTCTAAGTAGTATCTTATGAGTGTAGTTGATTTCTCGAAACTATATCCTGACAATCGTCAAGAAGGAGAAACCGTATTGCGTCAAGCGCAATTAGTGATGTTGAGGATGCTTAAGATTATTGATTATATATGTCGAAAGCATGATATTTCTTATTGGATGTGTTCGGGTACCTTATTAGGTGCGGTTCGTCATAAAGGTTTCATACCTTGGGATGATGATTTGGATATCTGTATGATTCGTGAGGATTATGAGCGTTTTGTAAAGATTGCCGTGAATGAGTTCCCTGAAGATATGATGTTGCAGACCAGAGAGACCGACCCTCATTACCATTATTTACCTTTACCCTGTAAGGTAAGAGACAAGAAAAGCTTCATATTATCTCCGGGATATGAGGATGAAGAATGTGAGAAAGGATTGTTTATAGATATATTTCCTATGGATCGTTATCATAAGCAGAAATTGCCTTTTATGTTTGAAAAAATGGTGAAGGTCTATAATACGTTTATATGCAAGAGCTTGGATGCGATATATTTCAAGGATGAGTCTATAGATAAAAAGATATTGGCTTTTTTTCATCCCGTATTCCATAAACTGGTTCTTCAATATATGAAATTTGCGAAGAAGCTTATTGATAAGAATAGGGGATTAGGTACAGACTGCCGCCTTGGTCATGGTTTCGATACCTTGTGGAAAAGATATCTTCGATTTGACGATATCTTTCCTGTAGTAGAGATAGACTTTGAGGATTCAAAGTTTTTTGCGCCTCATAGACCAGATGTATATTTAACGACATTATATGGTCCTAATTATATGACTCCACCTCCTGAGAAGCAGCGTTTGGCTGCGCAACATGCTCATGAAATAAAGCCAATTATATAAAAATATCCCTCAAAATAGCTAAACAGTATTTTGAGGGATATTTTTTATATCTTGTCAAAGATTGTAGTTACTTTGTCGCTGACATTCTGCCACGTATACTCGTCGAGTGGATAGTCAACTCTGGTAAATTCTTGAGCCAGTTTTTGTTTTATGTGCTTAGATAGATCCAAAGCATCCCCTGTTTTGAAATAGTCCCCTGGATTTAGCTCAAGTAATTTATTAGCGGGTATATCACTTGCCAATATAGGTAGATGATAACTCATCGCTTCTAAAAGTACTAATGGGAAGCCTTCATTATAAGAAGGTAATACAAAAAGTCTGGCATGGGAGTATAATTGCCTTAGAAATTCTCCATCCACATATCCGGGCATGATTACATTCTGTTTTTGGGCTCTTTCGCTGATTTCGGACGAATAGGAGGAGTTATGGTCTACTCCTCCAGCTAAAACGAGCTTGAAGTCATGAGGTAAAGATTGTACGTAGCTATCAATGAGATAATCAAATCCTTTCTCCTGTGTAATACGTCCTACGGCTAAAATATATTTTTGAGGTTGTAACCCAAGTTTCTCTATATAATCTGTCCTTGTCGCTGGTTGCTTACGATATACCCCATTCGGTATATAAGTGGATTTACGCTGAATTTTATCATTGAAAAGACACATTTGCTTTTTATTGACAAAGATTACGGCTGTAGAACCATTAACAGCTATCCATTCGCTGAATTTTAATATTTTTCGGGATATGTAATTCCATTTCTTATGTTCATAGTTTGCGCTATGATACGTAAGGACAACTTTCAACCCAGCGAGTTTAAGGAGTGGTATAAACATTCCGGGACCAATGTTATGGATATGTACGATATCTGGTCTCTTAATAATACAATATATAGTGCACAAGAATGAATGGAAAAAAGGCTCAAACCCTTTTATTCGTGTAGAAGGTAGATCTATGAATCGTATGCCTTTATATACCTTTTCCTCATTTTTCTTTAAGAATGGAATCCTTCTGAATATAGAGATGCTATATTTAGAAGTCAGTTCCGGATAAAGTTGCTCACAATGCTTCTCTACGCCTCCTTGTACATTCGGAAAACCTCTTGTCCCAAATACATAGACATTTTTCATCGCTTATTCTGATCGATAATGAGTTGATAGTTTTTGATGAGTCTTTGATAATGGCTTTCTTCCGAGAAGTTATCCATTGCGAATTTCTTCGCCTCATCCGACATTCTCGCATATTCTTCCTCAGATATAGAACAAGCCTTTGTAATCGTTTCTTTTAGGTCATCGGATGATTTTGGCTTGAATGTATATCCGGTTTTATTTTCAATAATCAGCTCTGGTATTCCTCCCAAATCACTACCAATGACAGGAGTTCCTATCATATAGGATTCAATGATTGTCATCGGGTTATTCTCATAGCATTCGGATGAGACTACAACAAAAGAGGCATTGTGAATAAGTTCCCGCAGTTCTTCTCCTTGTTTGAATCCCAGAAACTCTGCGTTTGGAGGACATTGAGGTTTTAGTTGCTCCAATAAAGGTCCGGTTCCAGCTAATTTTAATTTTATATCAGGAACTTGCTTGATCGCATTCAATAAGGTGAGGATACCTTTTTCCTCGGATATTCTTCCAAAGAAAAAGATATAATCTCCTTTTGTTGAACTGTAATCTTCTACCTTCGGGGTAAAATTATACAAATAGGTACATTTATCCTTGAATCGGTTCTCTACTTGAATATGCTTATTCATAGAGAATTTGCTGACAAATATGAATCGATTGATGTAATCGATCGGAGAATAGAATTTTGATCGGAAATAACTATCCATACTCAACATGAAACTGTTGATGAGACTACCTTTTGAGCATTTGTGTGTTATGCAATTGTAGTAATTCCCGGTCTTACAACGCTCACAAAAATTCCTTTTTCCATCCGTGAATGTGTATGCAGGACAGACTAAACGATAGTCGTGGACACTCATGATAATAGGAATATTGTATTTCTTGAGGACTGGTAAGATCGATACAGACATACTATTAAACATCAGATGTATATGTGCTACATCCGGTTTCTCCTTTTGAATCAACTTCTCTAATTTACGTGCAGCTTCTTTGTTATAGATAAAAGCCGGTAAATTTTTTATTTTCTTGGGTAAAGAAGACTCCGATAGTTCTGGATAGTCTACAAAATACGACTCATAAGGAGAAGGTTCGTTCTTCTTATTCTTAAGACTGAATGGGATAACTGTGTGCCCATGTCTCTCGAGGAGCTGAATCGTGTTGAAAAAGACGGTTTCCGCACCTCCTTTTTTGAAAAAGTATTTATTTATCTGAAGTATTTTCATCTTGTAACTCTTTTGCATTTGGATGAATTTCATCTGTCACCCCGTTCTTCAAATCTGATAATATTAAACCTAATAGCATAAGGACAAAAAAGCCTCTATGCGTTGTAAATGTTGAGTCGGTAGTGCCCTCAATGATAAAGAAACCAATGATCATCAATACCATCGATAAGCATTTCATATTATATGTCCTTTTATGGAATTTAATTGCCTTCATAAGGATATAGATCCAAAAAGTGATGTATAAGATAATACCTACAATGCCAAATTGGGCTAAAGAAGGATAGTAGGTATCCGCTATAAAGTTGTAGTGGTCCTTACTCATACCCCATACTCCATCTATTCCATATTTTGAATAGATACTCGAATAATACACTCCTGAGGAGAAAGTCCCAAAACTGGCGAACCCGCTACCGAAAGGAAAGTAATCTATTAATATCTGTGGGGCAGTCGCATATAATACATACCGGGCGATCATGTCTTTGTCTACCTCGCTGGTTAATGTCTGATAGAAATAGAAATAGATCTTCTCTCTAGCGACAAATAATACTGCGACAATAGTTAGTAATATGATCGTAATATTCTTTGCGTCTAACTTGAACTGCTTTATATTTGAGAAGTAGAACGTGATAAATGTGGCTAGAGCGAAAAATCCATAGAATTTAGATCTACCAGATATTAGTCCAATAGACAATAAAGCAACAAATGTAATCTTATCCAGATTAGTGAACTTACTGCAATACAAATAACAAAGGGAAACGCATACAACGGCTGCCGCATAATAAGCCGGATGTCCCATGAGATGGAATAAAATCCTAGGCTCTACAGCTTTCCCTAGTCCCATCAGAAGCAAGAGAAACCAAAATACAAGACATATTGATTTCATGATATTTTTCTGGGATTCGCTAAATCTTGGCATCATTGAGTATACGCAGAAAAAAGCGAGATAAGGCTTGATCTGGATTAACATATCTGATATTATCGCTGTTTTCGTATTACTTCCAATGTATAGGGAGTAGCAAAAATAGAACAGGAAAATACCAATGGTTGTTAAAAAGCCCTTGTTGAAGTTCCAGTCGGATGTGGAAAACAGATATATACCGAATAAAACGAACAGGAATAAGGCGCAAATTTCATCTGTATAATCAAACCCGATGGCATCGTATAACAATATACCAAAAGTCAAGGTGAAAAGAAGCAGATTGAAAAAATGTTTATTAATCAAAGATTGTATCATGTCAAGAACATATTAAATTTATATGTTTTCGACACAAAGTTATGGTTTATTCTTGAGATAAACTATGTTTAGTTCTCCTTTTTGCATTTATTGACTATCAACATCTTCTTTATCGAGCTTCTATTCGACAGGTAGTATTAGTTTGTCACAAATTAGTAACAAAATATTTTTATGCGGAAAAATCTTTGTGATTGTTTAACTTTGCTTTGACTGTTTACTTAAAATTCCGATCTTTGTCTAGAAAAAAGTTTTATATCTGATGTCGCTATTTGAAAATAAGGCGATAATATACTAAAGTTAAGGGATATGTTATTTAACTCTATTGCTTTTCTTCTATTTTTTCCGATTGTGTGCGTTTGCTACTTCGCTTTGCCGTCATTGAAAGTCCGTAACCTATTCTTGTTGGCCGCTAGTTATTATTTTTATATGAACTGGCAACCGATATATGCCTTGCTGCTATTGACAAGTACGGTGATTACCTATTTGGCGGCTCGTGGGATTGGACATTTTGAGGATGATCGGAAGAAACGAGCCTGTTTATTGACTAGCTTGATACTTAATTTGGGCATTTTGTTCCTTTTCAAGTATTATGATTTTGCGGCTGAGAATGTAACTTCTTTGTTACGTGTTTTGGGAATAGCGGTTGATTTCCCTTCGTTCTCTATGCTGTTGCCAGTCGGAATATCGTTTTATACGTTTCAGGCATTGGGTTATTCGATAGACGTGTATCGTGAGAAAACTCCTGTGGAAAAGGATTTTTTTACCTATGCTTTGTTTGTCTCCTTCTTCCCCCAGTTGGTAGCTGGTCCGATTGAGCGTTCTACCAATTTGCTGCCTCAGTTTAAGGAGAAGCATTCGTTTTGTTATGAGGAGGTGATGGCCGGATTTCGGTTGATGCTTTGGGGCTATTTTTTGAAACTGGCATTAGCGGATCGATGTGCGATTTATGTGGATGCCATATTTAATAATGTAGAACAGCATAATGGAGGCTCTTTCTTGTTAGCCTCTTTGTTCTTCCCTTTCCAAATTTATGGCGATTTCGCTGGCTATTCCTTGGTGGCTATTGGGGTTGCCCGAGTGCTAGGCTTCCGGTTGATGGAGAATTTCCGCCGTCCATATTTTGCCGCCAGTGTGACGGAGTTTTGGAGGCGATGGCATATCTCGCTTTCTACTTGGTTCAAGGATTATGTGTATATTCCATTGGGAGGAAATCGATGCGGGCGTTATCGCCAATATTTCAATGTGTTGACTACATTCGTTGTTAGTGGTTTATGGCATGGTGCCAATTGGACATTCTTGGTTTGGGGAACATTGCATGGCGTGTTGCAGTGTGTAGAGCGAGCTTTAGGCTTTCATAAGGTAAATTGGACAGGCTTTAGGAAGTTTGTGCATGTCTTTTTTACCTTCTGCGTGGTAAGTTTGGCTTGGATTTTCTTTCGGGCAAACAATGTATCCGATGCGTTTACGATCATTCAGGGTATCTTTACGGATTTGAAGATGCCTTATCTGCAATTGGCGGATTTCCTTGCGATAGGTATGGCATTGGCTCTGTTATTCTTGAAGGAGTGTATTGATGAGTTTGGCTGGTCGATGCGCATTTCTGAGTCTCCACAATGGTGGTTGAGGCATCTTTATATGGTGGTTATGATTGTCTATATTATTTTGTTGGGAGTTTTGAACGGTGATCAGTTTATTTATTTTCAATTTTGAGGAAAGAATTTTAATTACCTATGATGTTATAATTTGGTAGAAGGGATGAGAAAGTTAATTATAAGTTTGGTTACAGTGTTGGTTGGTGTGTTTATCGCTGATCGGTTAGGAGGAGTCTTCATGTCTTGGGTAAATCAACACTCCTCTGATATCACGGCTCCTAAAGTTCGATATTTGGTAAGCGAAGTGAAAGAGGATGTCCTTCTGTTGGGTACTTCTCGTTGCAATTATCATTATGTTCCCTCCATATTAAGTGATTCGTTGGAGATGAGCGTTTATAATGGGGGAGTGAACGGATCTGATAATATTTTTTCGCACTATTGGGTGTTAAGCCATGTGTTGTCTTATCATACGCCTAAGATGGTTTGTCTGGAGTTGATGGATAATGATTATGTGATTCAGCCGGCTCCTTTTAAGACGATTAGTTTCTTTGCCCCTTATTTTGGCCATAATGAGCGTGCGGATTCTGTTTTCCGGTTAGCTGGGACTTATTGGGCCTATGAATTGTCTCACCTCTATCGTTACAACGCAAAGGCCATATCTAATTTGGCAGGATTGCTTGTGAGTCGGGTAGGTAATGAGGATCATGGCTATTTGCCCGCTCCTAAACCGATTCGTTATCCTGAATTATCAGGCTTTGACAAGACACGTGAGGATGTGGATGTTTTGAAATTGATCTATTTGCGTAAATTCATAGCGTTGTGTGAGGAACGAGATGTGAAACTGGTATTTATGGTTTCTCCTCGTTACTGCAAGGTGGGAACTGATAAATATGATGTTTTGAAAGAGGCCGCCGCCGAATATGACATTCCTTTCTTTGATTATTATACGAAAGGACTATTCTTGGATCATCCGGATTATTTTAAGGATGTTGCGCATTTATGGGATAAAGGAGCTAGATTGTACACCTCTATTTTTGCGCATGATTTGAAGCTGTATCTTCAGCGATAATTGATAGGAAAACTACCGGCCCAAAGACTGTATACTTGCTTTGCTGGAGAAGATATACTTAAAGTGTCGGAGAAGATATACTTTGCTGGTAAAGTAAGTATATCTTCTCTGCATACCTTGAACGTACATACATTTGTAATACATCATGCTTTCGTACAGACCTCCTAGGTGGCTTCCTAAGTGAATAACTGATCACTTCTTGACTCGTAAGCTAACGGCTACCCCTAGCCGTTAGTTATTCACTTGACAAGCCGCTAGTTATTCACTTGACAAGCTCTAAATATACCATTTCTTTTATCCTTACCAAGTGCTTGCGCTTTTTATAATCTGCTCGTCGATAGTGAGTTGGATGCTGTCGTTGTTGATGCCGACCTTTATCAGTTGCAGGTCGTCGGCCGTATAGGGTATCAAGTATCTTTAAAGAGTCTGAATTTACGTACACCTCTAATACGGAAAAGGAAAAGAAGTGTCTCAGACACGACTACCATCATAGCTACCGTGATAGGGGCGATCATTCCGCAAACATATAGGATCGCTAATCCGGTGATGTGTACCATGGAGGTGGTCATAACTGTATAGTTCGTATATAGAGGGTGCCCCATGGCCGCCAGAAATGGATATCCTAGTAACATAGAGGGGATGGTTACGAAACAAGCGATTACAAGTATCCGGAATACTTCTAAGATATCCGGATCGGCTGTCCCATAGACAAATCTTAATACGTAACTTGAGAATAAAAGTACGGTCGTTACGCAAAAGAAGTTGGCGAATGTTATTTTATAGAATACTTTTTTGAAGAACAAGACATCTCTACTTTTCGCTATATGCGGAAATAAAACCCCAGTGAATGGTGTCAATAGCTGATTGTACGCTTGATATAGTTTCTCTGCTGCCGAATAGTAACCCACCGCAGTGTTTCCGCAAATCAAACCCAATAGAAACGAGTTGCTTGTGGTGAACAAAGAGGTAGAGGCCCGGGAGAGAAAATAAGTGGAACTATCTTTTAAGGAGTTACTAATTTCTTCGATCGATGTGAAGTACCATCTCATCCCCATTCTGAAGTAAACAATAAAGATACTAACGATCCCGGCAAGAATAAAGCCAAAACTATAGCATATCGGTACGTATATATAATTTTCCGGTTTTCGAATGAAAATGAAAAAGGGAAGGAAACTCAATGATTTCGCTACGATATTGAATACCGTAATGTATTTCATATTCTCCATGCCTTGAAAAAACCACATAGGAAACATAACATTGCCTATGATCATGCCAAAATATAGGAGATAAAAAGAAGATTCTGACTTAAACTTATCAAAACAAGTGATCAGAATGAGTAGTATGGCGAAGCTGACCCCACATAAAAAGAAACGTCCAAGCATTGTGCTATTTAGGTAAGAATTGATTTTACCTAAATCTGTTTTATGCTCAGAGATATATTTCGTGGCTGATAGGTTAAAGCCAAAATCCGTGAACATAATGAAATATTGCATCAAGGCGTAGCCGAACGTCACGAGCCCCCAGCGTTCTACACCGAGTACTCTGAACAGAAAAGGGAATGATAATAAAGGTAATAAATAATTAACTCCTTGGAGCAATGCCAAGGAGATAAAATTTATAACCATAGGATTCTTGAGTTTCTTTTTTATTTCCATATAATAGAGACCGGATTGGACTTCCTTATTTATTCAATGAAGTCAACGCTTCTGTTAGCTTATCATTGTCTTCCTTATTCCGGATAGCGATTCGGATATATTGTTTTCCTTCGAACCCAGCTTTAGTTCCACAGTTTTTTATCAAGATATTATTTCCCGACAATAAAGAGCTACAAAGTTCCTCCGATGTGTAAGTATCGGTTACTTCACATAAGAAATAATTTGCGGCGGAAGGAATAACCCTAAGATATGAGACGGCCTGTAGATTCTGGAAGAAACGTTCTCTTTCGTTTAAGAATTTATGACAAGCTTTGTCGTAGTCATCACTGTATTTCACGAAAATCTGCATATAAAATTCAGCGAAGGAGTTGATGTTCCAAATCGATATGTCTTTTTTCAACGCTTTTATGAGATCTTTGTTTCCCGACGCTAAAAAACCTAATCGTAATCCGGGAACGCCGTATGACTTTGATATGCTCTTAATGACAATCAAATGTGGATATTTGTTTAGCAACTCTTTATCTAACAGGGAAAGTTTCTTTTTAGGATTTGCGAAATCAAGGAAAGATTCATCGATGATTAAACGAATCCCTTTTCGTTCGGACCATTCGACTAGCGCAAATATCTCATCTTTAGATAATAAATTTCCTGATGGGTTATCAGGGTTAATTATCAAAAGTTGTTCAATCGGTTTGTTATCAAAGAAAGATATAATGTTTAAAGCGGTATAAGAGAAGTCTCGGTTGCTGGGAGTATAATACACCAGTTGCTTAGGGTCCAAACGGTTCGGGTATTCCTCGAATGTTGGTAATATCACTCCTGTAGTATAGCCAGAGGTCATACGCATATAACCGCTGATTAACTCGGCCGCTCCATTTCCTACGATGATTTGTTCGGAGGCTACACCCGCATAACGGGCAGCTAGCTGGGCGTTCTCTTGCATGCCGGAAGGATATTCGGTAAGAAGGGTATTGAAGTTCGCTTTCATTTCCTCCTTTAACCGGGTATTTGGGAAATAAGGATTGACGAGATAGCAGAAATCCAATAACATAGGAAAACGCCAGTATCCACCGTAACGTTTGCCGTATAAAGATAATGCTTGCTTGCCTTCCGAAAATAAGGCTTCCGCATTATTTAAGTCCTGTTGGTCATCGATCTCATACCATTTTTCGGTTGTAATCGTCAAGGCCTTTAAATCCGGTCTGTCTAATAAGGATATTACCTTTAGAACTTGTTCGTAGTATTCATTATTACCGAGGGCTTTACAATAAGCCTCTAAAAAAGGAATATACTTGTTTGTGGAAAACTCCTTACTGAACTTGTATATGTTTACGGTCTTGTAATAAGAATCCTTTTGGCAAAATTGGAAGGCCTTTTTCGAGATGAAGTTCAGTATATTATTGTCTTCATCCAGTCGTACGACAGTACCATCCATCCAACTTTGATATTTAGCTACTACCGCTAAATTCGGATAGGGATGGTTTATCAGTTTATTGAGAATCGAGTTTTCAAAAATCAAATCAGATTCAAGTAAGATTGTCTCATCCTCTACCAGATAGTTTTTAGCGAGATATAACGAGTATATATTATTTGTTTTATCATATACGTTATTCTCAACATAGAGGATAGGTGTGTTATTTATCTTATTTCCGATAAGTTCCCTAACTTTATCTCCTTTGTAACCTATTACGATAATTATACGTTTTAGCGATAGGGCTGCCAGTTGTTTAAGCATTCGTTCGATTAGGGTCTGATTATGTACCTTAATCATACACTTCGTGTTATTTTGTGTCAACTCTTTAAGGCGTTTGCCCATGCCTGCCGCTAATATAATCGCTTGCATACCTTTCTTTTTATTAATTATATAAACAATACCCCTATCGATTTTACTATCAAAATATAGATTTGACAGTACTGAACCAAGAGGGGCTGTCCTTATAAGATGATTCTATTGTATAAAACGCTGCATATGAAAGCTGATATCATATCCAGAATTTTGATACCTCTCTTTCTATCTTAATCTCTGGAGATTGCGCAGATAAACTATCATAAATTTTACTTGCGAATAGAATATCATGTAGACCAAGACCTATATTATAACTTAATATCCGTTCATGGTCATTTTCTCTGCCAGCCGTTCTGCTTGATAAAACGTCTTCTAGCTCGGCATATTGTTTGAATTGGGAAAAATAACGGAATCCTTTCACGTGATCGGTATCATCACCGTATATTTTATCGAAAAAGAGGTCGCAATTCTGGAAACCTCTCGTATGTACTGGCACAACTAAACAGCCTTCTTTAAAAAGTTCGTTCTTCGGACAGATCAAGTCGCTAGCATCAGTTATGCAACTGATGATGACATCCGAACTGGAGATAAGATCTTCTATGTCCCCTACGATCGAGAATGTAACATTCGAGTAATCCTTAAATCTTTCAATAAAGGAGTCTGCTTGATCTTTATACTTTAATAGTCGGACTGTATGATGCGTATCTTTTTGGCTATCAAGTAAACATAACATAGTGGCTCGTGCGGTATTTCCTAGGCCGATGAAACCGTAAGTCATGGCGTTGGTCGCTTTTAACGTTTGAATGGCAAGTGTAGCGACAGCCCCTGTACGCATGGCAGTAATCCAATCTCCATCCAATAGGGCTAATAACTCTCCTGTATTGGAATTATAAAGTAGGATGTCGCTTCCTAAAGCGGGTATACCACCCACGATGCGATGAACTACCTTAATCCCAAACCTAGAGAATTCTTGAGGTAGGAGACAGGGCATGGAAGTGAAAAAATCATTACCTTGGGGATGTACACTTATTTTTGCGGGTAGCTGGGCTTTTTTCTTTATAGAGAAACTTTCTTTTGCCCAGTTTACACAAGTTGATGGTGTGATGCCTAAATCCTTAATCTGATTTTCAGAGATAATTTTCATATTAACTTCCTTATTTTAGTTCACGTTTCTGCCAAAAAAGCTTCCAAAGTTATGTATAATTCTTGAAATAGTCTTACTTTTGTATCTCTTTTAAATGTACTAGAAACATAAGTAATAGATATATATGAAAATAGCGATTGTAGGTACAGGCTATGTCGGGCTGGTAACGGGTACTTGTTTTGCGGAAATGGGGACTGAGGTCTTTTGTGTGGACGTGGATAAGGCAAAGATTGAGAATCTAAAGAAAGGTGTAGTTCCTATCTATGAACCGGGGCTAGACGAGATGGTGGCACGCAATTTCCAAGCTGGTCGTCTTCATTTTATGACTGATTTAAAAGAATGTTTGAATGAGGTCGAGGTGCTGTTTTGTGCGGTTGGTACACCTCCCGATGAGGATGGGAGCGCCGACTTGAAGTATGTGCTTGAGGTGGCCCGTACGGTGGGACGCTATATGAACAAATATATCTTGGTTGTTACGAAGAGTACGGTTCCCGTAGGTACTGCCCAGAAAATCAAGAAAGCGATCAAGGAGGAACAAGCCTTGCGAAATGTGGATATTGAATTTGATATCGCTTCTAATCCTGAGTTTTTGAAAGAAGGTGCGGCTATCAAGGATTTTATGAGTCCGGACCGGGTTGTTGTCGGGGTTGAGTCCGAACGGGCCCAAAAGTTGATGTCGAAATTATACCGTCCGTTCTTGTTAAATAATTTCCGGGTAATTTTTATGGATGTTCCTTCTGCGGAGATGACGAAATATGCGGCGAACGCTATGCTTGCGACTCGTATTAGCTTTATGAATGATATTGCCAATTTGTGCGAGATAGTGGGAGCGGATGTGAATATGGTACGTAAAGGTATTGGTACGGATGCCCGTATAGGTAGCCGTTTCTTATATGCGGGTTGTGGATACGGTGGGTCTTGTTTTCCAAAAGACGTAAAGGCGCTTGTGAAGACCGCTGCCGGTAATGGTTACCAGATGCGTATATTGGAAGCGGTGGAAGCAGTGAATGAGGAGCAGAAATCAATCTTGTTCCGTAAGTTAGTGCGGCACTTCAAAGGAGATATTCAAGGCAAGCGTATTGCTTTATGGGGGTTGGCTTTTAAGCCGGAAACAGATGATATGCGAGAGGCTCCTTCGCTAATCTTAATCAAAAAGTTGAAAGAAGCCGGATGTATAGTTTCGGCTTATGATCCGGTTGCTATCCCGGAGGCTCAAAGACGTTTGCCTGCGGGGATGATTTCATATGGCAAAGATATTTATGAGACCGTGATAGACGCGGACGCTCTGTTGCTTGTTACGGAATGGAAAGAATTTCGTATGCCCTCTTGGTCTGTTATCAAGAAATTGATGTCCACGCCTTTAATTTTAGACGGACGTAATATTTATGACAAGACAGAGTTAGAGGAAGCCGGCTTTATCTATCATTGTATAGGTCGGTAAATTTTAATTATACGAGATTGTATGAATCTCCGGATAGTTACGATCATTAGAAGGTTTATAGGCACCGAAGTAGGTGATGTAAATCTTCTTTTCTTTTGTGTCTACGGCATAGATACAAAAACTGTTACTTGATAGGCTATCCTCTTCACGTATGACCCTGTTGTATACCACGCCTTTTTCACTTGGAGCTTGATTGGTACAAAGGATCATTTTTTGTGGAACGAGTTCTGTACTTTCATTTTCTAATCCAGTCACGTCAAAATAGGCATTGCAGTGGATATGTCCACCTAGATAGCAAATAAATTCTCCTTTACGATCACTGAAATCTGCTTTGACATTGATGGGGTCTAGGTTGAACTGATTAGGATATGCTTTTTCTAATGAGGTGCGAGTGCGAAAAGCTTCGATGATCTCGGGAATCATGTTCCAAGAATGGACGAAATCCCCGTCGCATAGATAAGTGTCGTTGTGTACGCTACGGCGTTGAAATGGGTAATGCGTCAAGATAATGACGCTATGATGATCTGTCATGCCATTTTTCAATGCGATGTTTATAAGCCAGTCTATTTGTTTCTGGGAGAAATATGCATAAGAAAAAGTATTATATTGGAAAGCCGGCTGGTCTAGCATATCAAGGGCAATGAAGCGGATCATACCTCCTTGAGGGTTTGCTACATCCGAATAGTAATAATTCTCGGCGCTATTTCGATTCTTTGAATAGTTATTGTTGGCAAATAATATTTCGTTGATCTCGTTCTTATATAAGAAAGTGCTGCCTATCTCTTCCTCGGAATTGCTGTCATGATTTCCTGTACAAATAAAAGTGGGAATATGGTTTTCATCATAAAGATGATGAATAAATGAACGCATACTTTCTTTCGCTTTCTTTTTCTTATCAAAGGAAATAAAATCGCCCGTAGCGGTTATCGCATTGATTCGCAGTTCTTGTTGATTGGCGAATTGGATGGATTGTCGTAGATTTATAGGTAACTCGTAATTATTGCTCGGAGACCAAGAGGATAAATGAGAATCCGAAATATGGACGATCTTAAAACGTTCATAACTTCCACTATCTGTTTTATTGTACATGATTTTCGCAAGCCTTTGAGCTGCGAGCTTATTGTTTTCCCAATAAAAAGGTTCATTTTCTCCGCTACGCAAGTTGAGGTTTTTCCAATCATCTTTACAACCCACTGATAAGATCAGCAGGATAAAAAGGGCATATATTTGTAAGGCCGTGTTATTCATAACCTATGGTGTATTAGAATAACGCGAATATAAAAAATATTTTGTTATTCCTTCATTCTAAACTCTTTTTTCAACGAACACTCACTACACCCGCAACAAGGATCACTGGATTTCGGTTTCGTAAGCATTCGATAAACCTTATATGCGATATATCCGATAACCGAGATACCAATAACGCAAACTGCTATATCTTGCCACATACCTATAAATTTACCTCCTATATATAACTAAATAAAACATAGGAAAGTTCTTAGCTGAATAAACCCACAAAGAAATTCCCCGTTTGATAAACAATGAAAGAAACGATCCATGCTAGGACACAAGTATAAATGATAACGAATATACCCCATTTCCATGAGCCAGACTCGTTGACAATAGCCGATATAGTTGCTATGCACGGAAAATAAATCAAGACGAAAAGCATTAAGCTAATCGCTATGAGCGGTGTGAATACCAAATTACCTTCTGCGTTACGGTCTTGCTTCAAACGCTCCGACAGGGCTTGGCTGTCATCATCGGCATTCCCCGTGTATAATACGCTTAACGTGCTGACAACAACTTCTTTCGCCGCCATACCGGTAAGTAGGCTTACACTCATTTTCCAATCGAATCCTAAAGGAGCCAAGATCGGTTGAATCGTCTGGCCGATACGCCCGATATACGAATTTTGTTGGTGGTCGATTGCCTTCAAGCGTTCTAACTCCTCTATCGTATCTGTTTTTTCTTGAGAATCCAACTCCGTATTTTCGATCTCCGCTATCTGGCGATCAAACTGATCTCCGCTCTCCGAATGTCTGGGGAAATACCCAAGGAACCAGATGATGATAGAAGCGACCAAGATGATACCTCCCATCTTGTGCAAGTATTGTTTCGCTTTCTCCCACATATGGATCATGATGGATTTGCCGGTAGGCATCCGATAGGGGGGGAGTTCCATTACGAAAGGAACATCCTCCTCGTTAAACAGGAAGCGTTTGAAAAGACGGGCCATGATAACTGCCAGCAAGATTCCGGATACATATAAAGCTAATAACACAAAGCTGGCGTTCTTCGGGAAAAACGCCCCGGTCAGCAATACATAAACTGGCAGGCGGGCGCTACAGCTCATCAACGGATTTACCAACATCGTTATCATCCGGCTATTACGGCTCTCTATCGTACGGGAGGCCATGATAGCAGGAACATTACAACCGAATCCCATCACTAAAGGGATGAACGACTTTCCATGCAGTCCCATCTTATGCATGATCTTATCCATGATAAAAGCCGCACGTGCCATATATCCGGAGTCTTCCATGAACGATATGAACATATACAGAATCAAGATATTCGGCAGGAACACGATAACACCTCCCACGCCACCGATGATACCATCCACGAGAAGATCCTTCAAAGGTCCTTCCGACATATGGCTGCGCACGAAATTACCGATCACTTCGACCAATGCCTCTATCCATTCCATCGGATAGCCTCCCAAACGGAAAGTGGCCTCGAACATGATCCACATGAATAGGATAAAGATAGGGAAGCCTAAGACTTTATGCGTGACGAATAGATCGATGATCTGCGTACTCGTTGCCTCTTTGATCGTATTTTGTTCGTAAGTCTCACGCAACGCTCCGGAAATAAAGCCATAGCGTGCGTTCGTGAATGCGGTCTCACAATCCTCTTGCAATAACTTTTCTATTAGGGCTGTATTACGGTCTCTTTCTTGGAAGATCGTTTCGGCACCGGGCAGCGTTTTTATAAATGTCTCTATCTCCCGGTCTCCCTCTAATAGCTTGATAGATAGATAGCGCTTTGACAAGCTTTTGGGTATATCCACGCTATTTTTCAAGGTCTTCCTAACGTTGCTGATCCCTTTCTCTAAAGACTCTCCGTAATTAATATGGATATGACGGATGACAGGATCTTCTTCTTCGTATACCTTGATTACACGGTTAAACAAATCCTCTATGCCAAAGCCTGTTTTACTTACGGTCGGGATAATCGGTGCCCCGATCATTTTTGCTAAGGACTCATGATCGAATTTATTACCATGGCGTTCCAGCTCATCATACATGTTTAAGGCGATTACCATGCGAACGTCCATATCGATCAGTTGGGCGGTCAAATATAGGTTTCGCTCCAGATTGGATGCGTCGATAACATTGATCACCACGTCTGGTTGCTCTTCATTCAAATGCTTACGCACGTATAATTCTTCCGGCGTGTAAGCGGATAGGGAGTAAGTACCCGGTAAATCTACGATGCGGAATGTATAGCCATTCTGTTGGAAGGTTCCTTCCTTGGCATCTACGGTCACGCCGCTATAGTTACCCACATGCTCATGTGCTCCGGATGCGAAATTGAAAAGAGAGGTCTTTCCGCAGTTCGGATTACCAACCAAGGCTACGTTAATTGTTTTTCCTTTATGTAATGCGATGGCTTGCAATTCATTGCCGGGAGGCAGGATAAAAGAGTCTGCGCTCCTGTTCGTATCTTGTACCGAGGTAGCTTGTTCCTTCTCGAAATCCGCCGCACTAACGACTTCGATCAATGCGGCGTCCGAGCGTCGCAATGAGACATCATATCCCATTACACGATAGTGAATAGGGTCTTTGAGCGGAGCGTTTTGTATAACGATCACTTCTTTCCCTCTGATAAATCCCATCTCGATAATGCGTTTGCGGAAAGCTCCGCGACCCATTACCTTTACTATAACACCTTTATCGCCTGTGCGAAGTTCTGATAATCTCATGTCCTATTAAATGTTACGCGAAGGTAGCTTGAAAACTTCGTACCACCAATACCAACTAATAGGTATTTTTTTATTTCCATGGGTTGTTTTTCGAGTATTTTATGTATGTTTGTGCCACAAATTTCAACTTTAGACAAATGAAACTACGAATTACTTTGTTCGCTACCTTATTGGTTCTTCTGTCTGCTTGTTTTACAGGCTGTAAAAAAGAATTGAAGGATTTCTCTTTTAGTTATAGTATGGAAAGTGTAGATAACTACAAACTAATGGTTCTGTTTGATAGTGACAAGACATTCCGTATCGAGGAGTATAATTATTATATGGATAATTTCGCCAAGAAACGAGATCCTAAAATTATGGAGGGGACATTGACTGACGAGGAGTTTGCTTCTTTAAAACCGATTCTGCAAAAATGTAATTTCTTTAAGATGAAAGACTCTTATGGCTTTGAGGAGGAGACGAACCGGGATTTAGGGGATATCATGTATCAGGTTTCATTTACCACGGAAGGTAAGGAGAAATTTATCTCTATCCGTAATAGCGATACCGGACAATTTTCCGCTTCTTTCGTGAAGTTGATCGGTTTTATCAATACATTCTTGAATAATCATAAGAATGACTAAACGCTTTTAGCCGGAGATGGAGAATAAACGAAACCGGGTTCTATTGTGCTTAGGCTCTAATTGGGATAAAGAGAAAAATATGGAGCGCGCGGCGGAGATGCTGCGTGCTCATTTTGTTTTTATACAGTTTTCTCAGCCAGTTTATACGGAACCGATCGATTGTCCATTATCAACTACATTTTTGAATCGAGTGGCTGTTTTGTATAGCGAGGAGAGTCCGGCGCGAATAAAGGATGTCTTGAAAGATATAGAATGCTGCATCGGCCGTAAGCCGGAAGATAAATCTTGTGGACGTGTGCCGATAGATATTGATTTATTGCAGTGGAACGACCAAATCTTGAAAGCTGAGGACTTGACCCGTGAATATGTTCTAGATGGCATCTGCTCGCTCCTTGCCGCAGGAGAGAATGATGAATGGTGCCAATAGAAAACCAAAGGAGCCGCTGTTGCGGATCAATGCGTTGATACCTTTGCATATCAAAGAAAGAACTGGGTTGCTTCGGTCTGCGTTATAAAATCCTTTCTCTACTTTAAGCTTGAACTGGTAGGGTGCCAATAAGTCCTCATAAGTCTGTATGGGAAGGATTCGTTCGGCCCAATTACCTGTAGCCGGATCGCAAGTATTGTATGGGTCTTCCGGACTTGGTAAACTCTTTTTCTCGATCGCTTTTTGGATACCGGGATAGGTCAAGCCTCTAGTCTGCCGGGCCCATGTCTCTACTTCTTTTGGGGAGAAAGCCGGGCAAAGTTTCGTTATGAATTGCTCTCGTAATGTATAATAGTTGGGGGATTCCAAAGATCCACTTTCGCATCCGACCATCATCTTATGTAACCGTTGTTGGACATACGGGTTGAATGGTGTAGAGGCTGTCGTGAATAGTAGATACATGGAATCGTTTATATGGATTAAATCCTTGAAGAACAAAGATAAATCATAGACATGCTCTATCAGGTCCGTAGCGATTAAAAGTTGGGGGTAGACTTTGTTCCTTGCGCACCAGTCCGCAAGAACATCTGAATCTCCATGGAGTATGATATCGGGGCCTATTCCTATTATTTGTTTCAATAGCTGGATCGTCTCCACGGAAGATGGGTTAAGATCAATATAAATAACTTGTCCTATTCCTATGGATTTCGCCAGAATACTAAGGAAGCCGGTTCCTCCTCCATAATCGATTAGCGTGACATCGGAGATAGGGGTTTGTATCGCTTGAAGTCCTCTTTGCAGGCAATCTGCGTATATATGCATGAAATAGCTTAACGCCGGCTTTAAGTTGCCGATGTATCGCTTATTATAATCGCTGATCGGTAATTTATTATAGTCGATCGCTTTCAAACGTTCGGTTAATGTATGTAATAAATCACTTCTATTCTCTTTCATCATATATCATCTTGTATAAACGTATCCCTTGATCTTCATTAGAAAAAGCAGGGAACAATAATTGTTTTCGTTTATCTATCGCCTCTTTATCTATAGGTAGGGCCATTAATTGTTCGCAAGCCCGTATCATCTCATCCGGCGTATCGGCGATATGGCATAAAGGATCTAATCCGCTACCCGCTAGCATGAGATGATTGACAATCGTATGCCTTCCGGCGAATAAGCTGTTCAAAAGCTTTAGTTTTAGGCCGGTATCTTGAAATGTGATTAGCATATGAATTTGTGCGTTGTGGATCAATGCGTCCATACGTTCCTTACTGGGATTTGCTTCTACTTTTATATGTGGGTAAGGAGCGGCTGCCTCTCGTATCAAACGGGTCGGGTTCATGCCCGCTATTATGCAGGTATGTTTTAATTGGCTGAAAACATGCTTGGTGAGAAATAACACGGCTCGTTCATTCTCGATAACGGATAACTTGCCATGATATAAAATATAATCGGATTTTCCCGGTTCGGCCGTAATCCGGTTATTCTCGTGGAAACAAGGAACGAACTCGATCCTTTGATTGGGAAATTGTTTTCGTAAATAGTCTGCGTCTGTCGTGGATACGGCGATTATCAGATTTGCGTACCGTGCTACTTTCTGATAGGCTTGGAAGCGCATGGCCTCGATCTTGAAAAAGGCATTGCGAACCAATCCTTTGCCAGACTTTGCCAAGTGGCGATAATAATCGTGCTCGATATTGCACTCCCGGAATATCTTCATACGGTTTCTTAAACGGGGATCGTCCATATAATAGCAGGAGTGGAGGCCCTCAAATAAGATCGGGTAATCATTTTGTAAAAGATTCTCGATCAAGCGATGATCTTTACGGCTATATACATTGTAAGGGAGCCATGTTAAATTAGCGATTACCCCGGTACGGCGTTTATAATAGAAAACCTTGTCGCAAATGCTTTCTAATTCCGGTGCATGCGGACGTTCATATTCGAAACAATGTAATATGAGTTTCACGCCGCAAGCACGCAAGGCTTCCAGTTTATAATACACATCAATAACCCCTCCGTAATTGGCGGGATAAGGTATATTGAACGATACTATGTTGAGGTATTTATCCATCTGCTTAAATCTCCTCAAATATACGCGCAAATTGGCTAGCTTGTTCTTTCCGGGAATAATTCGATAGCTTATCCCGATTGACGGGCGAGGTCGTATATCCTTTTTCCTGCCATTCCTCATAGTAATGTTTCAAGAAATCGTACACCTCGTCTACCCGGGTTGCGGCCAGTCCGGAATGGGTCTCCTTGATGGCTTCGGCGAGGTAGGCCTCGTCACTTTGTACGCATAAGATGGGTTTTTCTACCGCAAGCGATTCAAAGAACTTAGTTGTCATGAAGCCTTTTGGACCAGACGTGTCAAACTTATTCGTCAAGGAAAGCAGCACCGAGCTTTTGTTCAAGATGAGGGGAATATCGGATGCCGGTACATACTCATGGTAATCCATGAAAGATTGCACCCCATGTCGTTCGGCCTCTTGGCGGATGATGGAGCGGGACTCTTGATCGGTATACCATACAACTCGAAAAGTTTCGGGGATAATGACCTTGTCCTCCGTAAGACGGGCGATGGCTGCAAATAATAACTCCGGATTTCGGATCGCTAAACTTAACAACCGTCCGGTATAGGTAATGATAAACCGGGAGGTCTTGATTTGTTGCGGATAGAACAACTCAGGATCGAATCCATTATAAATCAGTCTTACGTTGGGATTATATTGTTTGAGTACCTCCACATGCCAAGGCGATACGGTCGTGACACAATCCGCTACCTCCAAAGCGTTATTTCGCTTTCTAAGTAACCGTTTGCGAAATCGCTTTGTGATGAATGCGTCTAACCATGAAAATGTATGGAATTTATGCGATATATATTCGTTGGAGGCGTATTGCTCGATAATATCTCGTAAATCCACGACGAAAGGGAGGTTGGTATGGATCGCTAACGTCTTGGCGGCGGTTAAAGGAAAGGTGCGGTATGTGCTACACAATATCCCCTTGTATTGGTTGGTCTTTATTAAGGGGATGCATGCGTTGATTATTCTCATGTCTTTATAACCAAACAAGATGTCTAGAAACATGACCCACATCCATTCGATATGCTTTGAGATCTTTCCTGATGCTTTGTAGTAGCGGACGCAATACACGTCCGCATACCCCGTAAGGAATTCGAATGTATTGTCTTCTATGTATTCTGTCACTACGGTAACTTCCCATCCCATGCGTGTCAAATATTTGCATAGATATCCCATTCTGGGGGCGAAAGCGGGTGGGAACATATCACATATGATAAGAAGTTTATTCATGGATTCAATCAGTGTTATAAGAATAGACGAACGACTTCAAACGCTTCCGCATAGGTACATCCCGCTTGGACACCCCGTGCTCTCGCTAATGAATAGATAAAGTCCTTGGATAGATAATCTCTCGCTCCTTGCGATTTATAGGCTTTCAATGATTCTACCTTTGCGTCGATATGGCGCTCTTCCAGCCTTACAAAACATTGTGTATTGAATGTCAGGTTGTTCCAGATTAACTCATAACCTAATATATTCGTGTTTTTGAACGCTCGTAGACCCTCTTGGGCGATCGTCGTATGATCTTGGTGGATGTCGTGCAAGCTAGGGATGAAGACTAGGTCAAAATCGGATACTTTTTTCAGGCGTATTAACTCCTCTAATATCTCTTGTCTTGCGTATCCCAGTTTTCTTACTTCGTAATTGTATATGATTAGGTTTTCCGGTTCTATACCTAAGGTCTGGGTCGCTTGCTTGACCTCTGTCTTCAAGATATCTTTCGGAAAACCCTCGGGAACCGATTGCTGTGCGGTGGAGAAAGCCACATAGGTCACTTTTTTACCATCTTCTATCAGGCGTGAGATAGTTCCCCCCAACCCAAGTTCCCCATCATCCGTATGAGGGGCGAGGACTAAAATATTTTTACAATTAGTAATCATTCTTTCTGATTTATTTGAATACAGGGATTTTATTGTTTTCACTGCTTCGCTAATTCTTTTAATAGCTGGGCGTATAATTTACGTAAATAACTTCCGGACCCTTCTTGTACGGAGTCATTATGCCATAGTAAAACCAATTCACCTCCTACATTATTTACTTGTTCCACTAAATTCCGGCAATAGGTTAAAGCCCTGTCAAAATCCAGTCCCATATATTTCTCCTCCTCTAGGGTACAATCCATTATAATAAGCGGATGTAGTCGGAGAGGAGATAGCCGGCGGGTGATCGGATTGATCCAACGAACCGGGTAGCAAGTCCCTAACCGGAATCCGGAGACATCGGCGTACCCCATGGTGAAATCGTCCGTAACCCCAGCAGCCTCTATTTGGTCCATATCTTCCGGTTCCCGGATTGCCAAGAAATGATGACGGTTGAACCGAACATTTTTACCGATATGATCTTCCAGACCGGTTTTCTCTTTCCGGATAAGGCTGGGAGTCGTACCCGCTTGGTAGCTACTATGCAAACCAATAGTTACATTATGCTCTAAAGCACTTTTTATCAATTTACGAATATCTTTATTCCTCAAATCGTAATGAGGTTTGTCGTGCTTGGCTTTCCCCCCGTTCCGGATAAATAGGATAGGGTGACATTGTTCCTTCCCGATCAAGTCCTGAAGGATACTATTCTGGCGGAAAAACCAAGGGAAGGTATAAAACGGGTCTTTCTCAAGGGAACCGAATTTACCTTGAAAGGATTTATATAAACCTCTTCTATCTCTAATAGACCGTATCAAACCTTTCCACGAACGATATAGAGTCGGAGAATCTACGTCGTGCGTGAGGTAGATCTTCCGGATTTGCTTTTTTACCTCGGGTACACGTAACCGGGATTGGCGCAGCCAACGATGAAGCAGCATGCGATATTCATCCACGATCGGACGATGCAGGAAACCGGCCCGGTAGGGCAAGGACTCTTTACCGGGAAATCTTCCATGCTCATCCCGAAGTCCACGCCGTACCATCTCCTCGTATCTGGAAATGAGAAAATAAGTACTTGCGATGATATCGGCATGAACCACCCATGTATCTCTTATCCATTCCTCTTTCGGCGAGCCGAATAACAAGGGGATACCTTGAACCTCTTGCAAGGGGAGTTCCGGTAAGGAAGCGGGAGTCCCGTATGTTTGTCCATCAAAGAAGCCGGATGGAATGATAACGACGTTATATCGGTCGAATTTATTGGGATCAGCCGTGTACCCGATCGTTTCCACCAGTTCGCTAGGGACATCATCTCCTACAAGAAAACGTATTATATAATGTAAAGTGCGATTTTTCATACCCATTTGCTTAGTTTAATGCGTGCTCTGTCTAATAAACTCAATTTCCCCCTAGATATTGTGAAAAATGGGGTTTGGATAGCTCCGAACTCGCGGAAGAAACGTTCTACTCCGGGTAGCATAGACCCTTCGAAATCAAATACCGTCGTAAATTGAGAAACGAAATGAAGACATTCCCACAGGACGTAGCTTTGCGCTCCGGAACCTCTATAGGCCGGATTTCCTCCTCCTGCGAGATAGTAAGCCGATCGATCTTGCCATACGATGAAAGCGGCCGCATGTAAATGGCCTTGCTCGTCATAACCTCCCCATAAATCACCTTGTCCTCTTTGCCGGCAAGTGGCGATCAAGTCTTTCAGTACATTCGTGTCTTCCTTGATTCGTACATGCTGGCGGTCAAATGTTTGGGTTTGTACAGCTAGGAACTCATTCAAAGGAATCCCTTTTTTTACGGATATATGGTATTTATTCTGCGCTTTCGTAATATTTCGCCGGATATTGGGGCTCATATTCTCCCATACCGCTTGATGATCCCGGATATTTTTTAATAAATAGGTATAACGTGTCGTTTGGTTATATCCCGCCCAATAAAACGGAAGCCAATCCGTAATGTCATAATTGAAATTTTGCAGGAAGTGCGGATAGCGTTTTAGTTCTTCCGTGAATTGTTTGCATAGTTCTTGACGTCGTCCTAACTCGGTCGTATATTTCGTGTCGGAGGAACTTGCGGCGAACCAAGGGCCCATCGTTTGGGTGTAAGAAGGCATTGAGACAATATCGGAATGGGGGACGTAAAGGGGGAGGGTTGCCTGTATCCTTCCCTTTTGTTCTATAAGCAAGACATCCCATTTTTTTTCTCCGCAAACCGTATCCAACCACCAGTCATGTGAGAAGATCGGTATATTTTTTTCAGTATTGCAAAGTAAACGATATTTGTCTTTATTACTCATTACAATTTCGTATAGGGGCGGGGTTTGCCCGCCCCCGCAAATTACTTGTTGGCTTTTAATGCCTCAAATATTAATTCGGATAATTCGTCTGCCAATTCGGGATTGTCCTCGACACATTGTTTTGCCGCATCACGACCCTGTCCCAATTTGGTATCGTTGTAGCTGTACCATGAACCGCTCTTCTTGATGATATTCAGTTCAGAACCAAGATCGATGATCTCTCCGGAACGGGAGATACCTTGACCGAACATGATATCGAACTCTGCCTTGCGGAATGGAGGAGCCACCTTGTTTTTTATAACTTTCACACGCACTTGGTTTCCCTTGATCTCGTCACCATCTTTTAGCTTCCCGATGCTACGGATATCCAAACGGACTGAAGCGTAGAACTTCAACGCATTACCACCAGTCGTTGTTTCTGGGTTTCCGAACATTACACCGATCTTATCACGCAATTGGTTGATGAAGATACAGGTCGTATTCGTCTTATTGATCGCGGCCGTCAACTTACGAAGGGCTTGCGACATTAGACGAGCTTGCAGACCCATCTTGCTGTCTCCCATATCGCCCTCAATCTCGGCTTTAGGAGTCAATGCGGCTACGGAGTCGATAACAATGATATCTACGGCGGATGAACGGATCAATTGCTCGGCTATTTCCAAGGCCTGCTCACCGTTATCCGGCTGGGAGATCCATAGGTTCTCTACATCAACGCCTAGCTTCTCGGCATAGAAACGGTCAAAAGCATGCTCCGCATCGATAAATGCGGCGATACCTCCTTTTTTCTGCGCCTCGGCGATCGCATGGATCGCTATCGTTGTCTTACCGGAAGATTCCGGACCATAGATCTCGACGATACGTCCTTTCGGATATCCACCTACGCCCAGCGCTGCGTTTAAAGCGATAGAGCCTGTCGGTATCACCTCGATATCCTCGATGCTTTCATCGCCCAGTTTCATGATCGAACCTTTTCCGTAGTTCTTCTCGATTTTATCCATTGCCGCACGTAAAGCCTTTAGCTTATCCGCATTAGCGGCTGGTTTACCACCTTCTTCTTTCGCTTTTTCTTCGAACAAATTTTCTTCTTTTGCCATATGTGTCCCTTATAAATTAAGGATTTGATTTGCATGGTCTTTTGTCTTCACCTCTTTCGGCCCGATGATATTGGTAACAATACCTTCCTCGTTAATGATAAAGGTGGTCCGGAGAGTCCCCATGTATGAACGTCCGTACATTTTTTTCTCAGCCCACACACCAAACTGTTCTTGTAAGGCCGTGTCTGTGTCCGCTATTAAACGGAAAGGTAAGTTTTGCTTTTGTATAAAGCCTTGATGCGATTTGGCGCTATCTTTGCTTACTCCGATGATCTCGAAGCCTTTCGCTTGTAAGGCTTGATAGCCGTCACGTAAGCTGCATGCTTCCGCCGTGCAACCGCTCGTATTATCTTTCGGATAAAAATAGAGCGCTACTTTTTTCCCTTTATAGTCACTCATCTTTACCTCTTTACCGTCTTGATCGGTTCCCAAAAACTCGGGAACCTTATCGCCTATTTGTATTGCCATATTACAATTCTAAGTCAATGTTAAACAATTCATGCCAAGGCAAACCTTGCTCATTTAGCTCTTTCATGAATGGGTCCGGATTGAATTCCTCCACATTCCATACACCCGGTTTCTTCCAAATGCCTTGCATAAATAATTTGGCGCCGATCATGGCGGGAACACCGGTGGTATAACTAACACCTTGCGCTCCTGTCTCTAGATAAGCGGCATGGTGGCTACAGTTGTTGTATACGTAATAAGTTAATTCCTTACCGTCCTTGATACCACGGATACGGCAACCGATGGAAGTCTCGCCAGTATAATTCTCTCCCAGATCACCCGGGTTCGGCAGTACGGCTTTTAAGAATTGGATCGGAACGATTTCCTGCCCGTTGTAAAGGATCGGGTCGATACGAGCCATACCGATATTTTGGATGACACGTAGATGAGTCAAGTATTCCTGTCCGAAAGTCATCCAGAAACGAGCCCGTTTGAGGGTCGGGAAGTTTTTGGTCAAACTTTCCAATTCCTCGTGATACATCAAATACGATTCTTTCGGTCCTACATTCGGATAATTCAAGGCTTTATGTACGCTTAACGGATCGGTCTCCTTCCATTCCCCATCCTCGAAATATTTGCCACGTTGAGTAATCTCACGGATATTGATTTCCGGATTGAAATTGGTAGCGAATGCCTTATGGTGATCTCCTGCGTTGCAGTCTACGATATCCAGATAGTGTATCTCGTCGAAATGATGCTTTGCCGCATAGGCTGTATATACGCCGGTAACCCCCGGATCGAAACCACATCCCAAGATAGCGGTAAGACCGGCTTTCTCGAAACGATCTTTATAGGCCCATTGCCAGCTGTATTGATATTTGGCTTCATCAAGCGGTTCGTAGTTGGCCGTATCTAAATAGCTAACACCGTATTCCAGACAAGCATCCATGATATGCAAATCTTGATAAGGTAAGGCCAGATTTACCACCAAATCCGGTTTGAAGGCGTTAAACAAGGCAACAAGCTCTTGCACGTTGTCTGCGTCTACCTGTGCGGTTTGCACTTTCACGTTCTTGATATCGGCGGCGATCTTGTCGCATTTACTTTTCGTACGGCTAGCTACCATGATATCCGTGAAGACATCCGCATTCATCGCTATTTTCTTAACAGCAACGGTACTTACGCCCCCTGCACCAATAACTAATACTCTTCCCATTTACTAATAGAATTAATCTTGTTAATATACAGTTTACAAGGTTTTCAACCAATGGACAAATATACGGCTTTTCCTTGACAATCCCTATATATTTATTCATTTTAGAACGGAAGAGGGAAAAGAAAGATACAGCTAATGAATGTGAATAATGAAAATAGTCGTACTTTTGTCACATTTACTGTTTAAAGTTTGGACATGAGATTCTTAAATAATGTCGGGGGTGTTTTTATTCTGCTTTTATTAGCGTTGGGGTGTAAACCTGAGGCGAAGCGGAGCCGTGTGCTTGTGATCCAATCTTTTCGGTGGGATGATAAGAACTATCTGGAATTAAACTCAGATATCCGGAAAGAGCTGGGAAAAAATCGGGTGAATGCGGACATCCGTACGTTTTATCTCGACTGCGAGTGTTATATGGCTGAGGAGGAAGAGGAACGGATGTATAACTTTATCGATACGATCCGTCTTTGGAAGCCCGACATCATATTGGTGAATGATGATCAGGCTACCTATACGTTGATGAAATGCGGCCATCCTTTTGTAAAGAAAGTTCCGGTTGTTTTCTCTGGCGTCAATTTCCCTAATTGGGATTTGCTGGAAGAATATCCGAATGTAACAGGTAGCTGGGATAAGATTGATTATGAGGAGAACCTTCGTTTGATCGATCGGCAAATGGGAAAGTCTCGCATTTATATCAATTATGATAAGACCTCCTTAGGGCAGTTGGCTTTCCGGGAGTTGATAAAAGCGGTCGATACGAGCCGGTATGTGTTGGATTATAATCAATTGGCTTTCCAATTAAATGATCCGGACTTTAAGGTGGATTCCATGATGTTTAGAACCGAGATGAGAATGAAGGCGATACGTCCTTCGAAAAATATAATCCATTTCATGCCTTTTCGTAAAGCCAATGGGGAGTTTTTATTGAGTAATATTAATGGTACCTATCCTTATTGCGTATTTTTCAATATCCGTTATGACTATACATCCGCAGGCTTGTCTAAGATGTTCGTGACTCCTTCATTTACGGCAGTGCGGGAAATCTTTAATATAAACGTGGAAGTTCTGGGAGGCTATTTTTGCTCGAACCGCATACAAGCGGCGGAACAGGCTAGGTTGGCGGCTAAAATTCTTTCCGGTACGCCTGTCTCTTCTGTTCCGATCGTAGAGAGTCCCAAAGAGTATCTGTATGATTGGGTAGAGATGCAACGTTTAGGTATTTCAAAGGAAGAGGTCCCTACTAATGTTCATGTCATAAATATGCCTATTTCCGAACGGTATAAGATAGAGGTTTTTATCGCCTCTTCCTTGGGTGTGATCTTATTGTTGGCATTGATCGGTTATTTGTTTTATCTCTATTGGCGGGAAGCAAGACGAAGGAAAGAGGTGCTCGCTAATTTAAAGCAGGAGAAAGAGCATCTTTCTTTAGCGTTGGAAGGGGGTAATATATTCGCTTGGAAATTACAGTCTGGAACTTTCCGATTAGACAATGAGTTCTTTAGTTATGTGAATATTTCTCCCCGGGAAATTCCTTTGGATGAGCTGTACGAGATGGTCCATCCGGACGACAGGCAGAGTTTGCGATCCTTAATTGATTTCATTTGTACGGGTACGATCTCTCATCATATCCTTCAATATCGTTGCGATTTTAACGGGAAAGGTTACCAATGGTGGGAATTTCGTTACGGAAGCTTAGAGGATGCGAATGATGGGTATGTAATCAATGGCTTATGTTTGAATATCCAAAATATTAAGGATACGGAGGAGGTATTGATCTCTGCGAGGGAAAAAGCCGAGGAGTCGGATCGGATGAAGTCGGCTTTCTTGGCGAATATGAGCCATGAGATCCGTACGCCGCTGAATGCGATTGTCGGTTTCTCGAATTTAATGAACTCGGAAGAGGTCTTGGAGCCGGAAGAGCGTGAGCAGTTCGTGAAGTTGATTAATACGAACTCCGACTTACTATTGAAACTGATCAATGATATTTTAGATCTTTCCCGTATGGAATCCGGAAAGATGAGTTTTGTTTTCGATCGCCATGATTTGAATGTCTTGATCAATGAAATCTATTGTACTTTCCAATTGATGATGCCCGAGGGGGTAGAGCTACGCATGCGTGTCCCCGAGATCCCGGTGGTTGTGGCGGTAGATCCTTATCGGCTGAAACAAGTATTGTCTAATTTTATCAATAATGCCATCAAGTTCACGACTTCGGGCTATATAGAAGTTGGATACTATTTCTGTACGAAAGGCGACTGCCTTCATATCTATGTAGAAGACACTGGTATCGGCATCCCTGAGGAGAAACAAAAGCAAGTCTTTGATCGTTTTTGCAAATTGGATGAGTTTGCGCAAGGCACCGGACTCGGACTGGCGATTTGCCAAGTGATAGCGCAGCGTTTCGGCGGTGAGATACAATTGAAGTCAGAATATGGTAAAGGTAGCCGTTTTACGCTAACTTTGCCTAAAGAACGTATAGGTTGACAAAGCATGGAACAAATAGAGGAACTTTCACGATTTATCAAGGAACATGCGTCGGATGATTTGAATCGTCTGTTGCTTTCCGCCTCTCGTTATCCGGGGATCGATATCCCTTTCGTGGTGGATCAATTAAAATCTCGGCGGCAGATCAAGGATAAACTACCTTCATGGTATCAAAACGATCGACTGGTTTTTCCGGCGAAGATAGCGGCGGAGCAATGTTCCTCGGAACAGACTGCCTTGTACAAACAGAGGTTGGTAGATCCACAGGCACATGTATGTGATTTGACTGGTGGATTGGGGATCGATAGCTATTTCTTCTCCCGGAAAGTACGGCAGGTTACCTATATCGAACGCTTTCCCGCTTATTGCGAGGCGGCTATCCATAATTTCAAGGTGCTAGACGTTGGTAACGTAACGGTATTGAATGGCGATTCTACGGAGTTAATAGATAAGATCGATGGAATAGATGTGTTTTATATCGATCCGGCTCGTAGGGGAGAGGGGAATAAGCGGGTTTTTGCGCTGCAAGATTGCGAGCCGGACTTGACAAAGTTGGTTCCTGTCTTGTTTGGTCATGCCCCTAAGGTGATCGCTAAATTATCTCCGATGGCGGATATTCATATGACGTTGGATTTGCTTCCGGATGTGACAGCCATACAGGTGCTTTCGGTGAAAAATGAATGTAAGGAGCTTTTGTTTGTGTTGGAGCGAGGCTCGAAAGGCGGGAGTCCTCAAATCTGTTGCGTGAATTTCACTTCGGAGGAAGAGCCGGAATTGTTTGCGTTCTCATTGGTGGAAGAACGGAAAGCTGTCGCTTCCATCCGTGGAGAAGTCAAGCGTTATTTATACGAACCGAACGCTTCCATCTTGAAGGCGGGTGCGTTTAAAGCGGTCGCCACTCGTTTTGGATTGAATAAATTGCATGTCAGCAGTCATTTATATGCGTCGGATGAGGTTGTTCCTCGTTTTCCGGGACGTTCTTTTGTGGTAGACGAAGTGATCCCCTTTACGAATAAACAATGTAAGACCTTGTCGAGGCAGATTCCCCAAGCGAATATCACAGTCCGTAATTTCCCCCTCTCGGTGGATGAGTTACGTAAGCGAACTAAAATTGTGGATGGAGGAACTATCTATCTTTTCGCTACTACTCTGGAAAATGGGGATAGGGTACTTATCAAAACTCATAAGATATAGGATACTGCATGGGCGTTGCAGTGTTACTGCATAGGTGCTGCAGCATTATTGCATAAGGGTTGCAGTACTATTGCAAGGCCTGTTGCAGTGATATCCGAAGGGATATAAAAAAAGTGTATGATGTTATCACCATACACTTTTTATGATATGAGGTTTATATTACTTCAATAGATTCGCACGCATTTCCTCAATCTTAGCTTTTGACTCACGAGCCGTATTTATGGTTGCTACCATTCCGCTTAACGGAGCGATTGTAGTTCCTAATTGCTCCAAGTCTGGATAATATTTAGCTAAGTCGGCTGTGATCTGCTGGATGATACCGATACGTTTTTCCATATTCTCGCTCAAACCGGCGGAAATAGCGTCGCCTTTAACAACCAAGCCCGGGTTTGCGTATACAATGGCATATTCTACAGCCATGCCCCCTAACAACTCAAGTTCAACGTCAGCCTTATCATTTTCCATCATAGCGTCGATCAATTTGTTTTCTTGGTCTTTCATGAATTTGCTTAACTCCTCTTTGCTGGCGTTAGCGGGAGCGGACTCTTTCATGATGTCGATAGCGAATGGAATGTCCAGATCCGTAGTCAATTTAACCAATACGTTCTCGATATCTGTAGTCGGCTTTTTCATAGCCTTCAATACGTTCAAGTCTGCGAAGTAGATACCGCAAGCACGTGCTTTCTGGGCTTGTGTGTTCAATTCGGAAACCTTGCTGACCGGCAACATAAAATCAGTATTAGCGACAGAGATCGTAACCTCGCCGGTAGATACTTTGTAAGGCAACTCCGAATCCGGCATATCTTTCAAGAAACGAGTAACCTCGTCTTTCAACTCGGCAGTAAGCAGACCTTTAGATACTTCTCCTGCGATAGCTGCTTCTTCCTCTACTTTTTGCTCAGCGGCGTCTTGTTTTTTACTGCTGTTGCAAGATACCATTCCAAATGTAATCGCTGCTATGGTTAGCAGGCTAACAAAACTCTTTTTCATGTTATTCTTTATTTTTAGATTATATATTTTGTCATTAATCGCTCCCTTTGTTTAAATACTTGCCGGGAAACTCTGCGAAGATAGATATAATTACCAATAAAGCAAAGATTCCTAACATTAATAAATTAAATGTAAAAGTAGAAAATGTATAACCGGCGAATTTTTTCTCATGACTATAGAAAGGCGCACGTCCCCAATTATTGTCCGGTTCCAGATAAATCTGCCCGATTTTAGGATAGATCCGGTTGTGAGCCTCCTTATAGAATTGGGTACTGGTTGAGTTAAGTACCAGTTCCTCAATGGCCGAGTTATGGTGCTCTTTTTTTAAGGTGTTCAACCATTCGGAGCCATGTTCTTGAATGACCTCTTTCCGTTTTTTCTCTAATAACGCCGTGAAATTATCGCTACGGGTATGCAGGGCTTTTTCCACTTTATCCATATAGCTCTCGTAACTCTCTTTGGACGTATAGGGGGCGATACGGGCGGCACGGGATAGTACGGCCAGTTCGTTGTGGATCGTCCGGGTGTTCTCTTCCCGTTTCTCCGGGATCAGGTTGAGGCTGTTTATGAGGCTGCGCACCTCGTCGGCATGGACATTCCGGTAATATTGCGCTAGGAACTTTTCTTTTTCGACCGTGAAAAATAGGCGGTTGTAGCTGTTGTTCCGGAATTGTTCCGTAACCAACGCCTCGAATGCCCAACGTGAGGGAATAACCTCACCGATAAGGGGCACTATATTCCGGCTGGATGCGCTTCTGCTCAAATCGTCGAACTTGACAACTAAGCCGCAAAGTAAGATCTGCGGGATTAAAAGCAGCGGTATCGTTATATAGATCGCTACGATCGAGTTTAAGGATTGCGATAGTACCAAACCTGTCAGGTTGGCGAGGAATGAGGTTACCCATAGCGTGATCCACCAAGTAAGGAACATCTCGCTTCCAATGCCTATCAATAAATTTCCTACCACTATGAATAGCAAACTTTGGATCGCTGAGATACAAAGCAGGTAGAACATCTTTGACGAGAGATAACTGCCTCGGCTCAATCGCAAGAATCGTTCTCGCTTTAGGAGCGTCCGGTCCTTGATGATCTCTTCGGCGCTGATGCTTAATCCCGTGAAAGTAGCGACAATCACCGCCATGAAAATGTAAGATACCAGATTTTTGTTCGCCAGCAAAGAATACCCGTCATCGGGTACGAAGCGGGTGAGCAGGGCCACGATCACCGCCAATAAAGGAGTCTCCAGTAAGGCGATGCACAAATACTGCTTATTGGTCAGCTTGGTTTTTATGTTTCTTTCCAAGAAGATACAGAATTGCTTCCAGATCGAGGGCTTCTGCTGATGATTCGGGGGCAGGGGGGTAGGCTTAACCTCTTGGAACTTCGGGCGGGAAGCTACATATAACTCATGCCATTCTTTTGAAGTTATCTTTCGGATGTTTGTCTGGTTCCCGCTATCGTCTATCTTTTTTGCGTCGATAATGGTTAGGATTAGTTCCGGATTGATATTTCCGCAGGTGCCGCAAACACTGATATCCTGATCGGTGTAATTGGCGATCCGTTTGAAATAGGTGATCGCCTCGATCGGGTTACCGTCGTAAATCGGGTAACCGCCGGTATCTAATAACCACAGGCGGTCGAACAACTTATAGATCTCGGACGAAGGTTGATGGATATTGACAACCACGAGCCGTCCCCGGTGTGTTTGTTCCTTTAACAGCATGATGACCTTCTCGGAATCGGTGGACGAGAGGCCGGAGGTAGGCTCATCCAAATAAAGGATCGCCGGCTCACGGATAAGTTCCAGTGCTATATTTAAACGTTTACGCTGCCCTCCGCTGATCGTTTTCCGGATTGGAGACCCGACGGCCAAATCCCGGATCTTGCTCAGATCCAAATCCTCCAGTATCGTATTGACACGATCCTCGATCTCCTTTTCGGTCAGGTTCGCGAAACAAAGGCGGGCGGTATACCATAGATTTTGGAATACGGTCAGCTCCTCGATCAGCAAGTCATCCTGAGGCACGAAACCGATCAATTGCTTGCATTCCGGATCACTCAGCGGATGTCCGTTCAGGCATACACTTCCCTCCCCGGGGATAATATTCCCATTTAAGATGCTTAACAAGGTCGACTTACCAACGCCGCTTCCTCCCATGATGGCTACCAACTGGCCGGATTCAAGGTTGAAAGAGAAATTGTGCATACCGTTCTCGCTATTCTTGAAGCTGAACTCGATATCCCTCCCGGTTAATAAGATACGTTCCTTATGCTCATTCTGATTGAATACATCGAGGACATCACTATAATAAACCGGCAAGAATAGCGGACTTTTGATTACGCTGCTACGTTGCCAGCCATAGAAGATACCGGAAGTAAGCGGGATATCGTTCATGAATACCCGTCCGCTGCCTTGGTAGATAAAGACCATTCGGTCGAACCGGGTCAGTCTCAACACCCGTATCTCGCCCTCCAATCCCCTTCTGTAGATATGGTTGATATCTTTATCGCTATCATCGGCGTTGATTGTAAGTATGGAGGGAGATTTTTTACCGACAACAAAGGCGTATAGATTGTCGAAGGTATCCGTGTCGATATTAAATATCGTAGCGATCTTATGGAAAATGGCTAAGTTCTCGTTCAATCCTTCATTGTTGCCATGGGCGAACTCCATGAAACGGAGAAGGAGCAATAGCTGGTCTTCCGCAATCAATTTGGGCTTGAGCTGGTTGCATACGTTGATAATAACACTCTCTCTATCGATATCGAAGTCCGGATCATCGTAAACACTTTGTATCTCATCAAATAGCTCCATATATTCTTTATGGGAGCGGATACCAAAGTGACTGGTTAAGTAAGAATTGACGGCCTGACGCGCTTGGTCACTTTCTATTTTTGCCAACGAAGCAAATATAGCGAACAAGTTCAGTAGCCCATTGAGTATAGTTTCATTCATTCATCAAAGTATTGTTTCAAATGTCTTGCAAAGATAAGGTAAGTGAAACAAAAAACAGGTCGAATGTTAGACTTTTTAAGCAGTCAAGTGAATAACATGATCAATAATTGGGCAGAAATCACCCGGATGAACATGGATAACGGGTAAACCGTAGCGTAAGATACGGAAGGCTCGTCACCCTCGACGGTCGTATTGGCATAACTCAAGGCCATCGGATTGGCCATGCTTCCGCATAGCATACCTATGTTGTGGGCGTAATCTAGCTTGAAGAATTGAGAGGCGATGAACCCGACGATCAAGACCGGTACGATCGTCAATAGGAAACCGAGGCCGATCCATAACAATCCTTCGGCACGGAAGACGGTCTCGAAGAAATGAGCTCCGGAGTCGATTCCCAGTCCCGCCAGATAGATCACTATACCAAACTGCCGCATCATCAGGTTCGCGCTCTGGGTGGTATAAGTCGTTAGGTGGAAACGGGGGCCGAACGCACCCATCAAGATTCCAACGATGATCGGTCCTCCGGCGATACCCAGCTTGATGGGGGTACTCATTCCCGGTATGGCAATTGGGATCGCCCCGATTAATACGCCCAGCGTAAGTCCTACGAATATGGCAAGCAGGTTGGGGTTATCCAGCCGTTTCAGCTCGTCTCCCAAGATCTTACCCACGTTATTCACGGAATTGGCCTCGCCTACGATCGTTAGTTTATCCCCGATCTGTAGACGGAGGTCACGGGAGGCCACCAGATCGATACCCGCACGGTTCACCCGGGTGATGTTGATCCCGTATAGGTTGCGGAGCCGGAGCGAACCTAGCTTTACCCCGTTTACCCGGTTGCGGGTTACGACGATACGGCGGGAGATCAATTGGCTGTCGATAGCGTTCCAGTCAATATCTTCCTTATTCCAGTCCGTAGTCTCTTGTTCTCCGAAAAGTACCTTGATGGATTCGACATCCGCCTTTACGGATATGATAAGCAAATGGTCTTTTTCCTTTAAGATGGTTTCAGAGGTAGGGATCGTCACCTTTCCGTTCCTCCAGAGGCGGGAGATCACGAAATGTTTCTCTGTCAATTTCATGACTTGCTGGATGCTCTTATTGTAAATAGAGGGGTTTAATACCTGAAATTCCGCTACGTTTGTTGTCGTGTCTTGCTCCTTATGCGTGTTCTGTGTCTTTTTAGCGAATAAGGACCTCAAGATGATAATAGCGAGAATTACGCCTACGACACCTAATGGATAAGCTACGGCACAGGCCAGAGCCATATCCGTTACGTTCCTCGTATTTTCCGGATCCATCTGTAAGAGCGCTTGCTGGGCGGCACCTAGGGCCGGGGTATTCGTTACGGCACCGGATAGCAACCCTACCATAACGGGGACGGAGATTCCTGTTATCCAATGAAACACCAACGTCAAAATCAGTCCTAAAGCGATCACCCCTAATCCCATCGTATTCATTTCCACCCCGCCTTTTTTTAGGGAAGAGAAGAAACCGGGACCTACCTGCAATCCCAAGGTATATACGAAAACGATAAGCCCGAAATTCTGGGCGAAGTTCAGCATATCCTTATTTACGGTAATCCCCAGATGCCCTGCCATAATACCGGCGAAGAATACAAAAGTGATGCCTAATGAAATGCCGAATATCTTTAGCCGCCCTAAGTACACACCAACCGCCGCCACGATAGAAATGACAGCCACGGCCTGTATCATCGAGGGTTCTGTAAGCGTCTCAAGTAACCAGTTCATAAGCGTTTCTTTTTTGCTTTAGAAGCGCAAAAATACATAAAACAAAGCAATTAAAAAAATTGTAGTATCTTTGCCCGTGAAATAACGGTAATACAGGGTGAGGGAAACGATGGTTAAATATATGAAGTGGCTGCTGCCGGTACTCTTTATTGCGTACTATAGCAGCATTTCGCTTTTTACGCACGTCCATGTGGAGAATGGAACGACCATCGTGCACGCGCACCCTTTCAAGAAGACGGCGGACGGTACTTGCCATCATCATGCCTCTCTGGCGGAGATACAGTTGTTTCATATGCTCTCGTCTATTCACGTGATGGACGGGGCGATTCACCCGTTACGTTTACAATTCTATTCTTTAAAAGTATCTAATCTTTCCGAGTCTCCGGTCTATCCGGATCATGTCACTTCCGTTGAGGGACTGCGATACCTGCGGGCTCCCCCAGTTGTTTGATTACATATCCAGAAATCAATATCCGTTTGTAGAGACGGGGCATGCCCCGTCTCCTCGGCAATTCGTAATCATTAATATTCAAACAACTATTAATCAAGCAATGAATAAGTTTATTACACTTATACTATGCCTGTGCTGTATCTTTACGTCAGCGTGGGCAGAGGGAGACGATCATGTTTCCCTGAATCCTTCCGACGCTAATATCGTAGGTCATATCCTCGATAAGAAAACAGGAGAACATCTCTCTTTTATCAATGTCTATCTCCATGGTACGACAATCGGTACGACTACCGACGCGACCGGTCATTATTATATGAAAAATCTTCCTGAGGGGAAATATACCTTGGTCATGAAGTCTATTGGATATAAAACCGAGGAGAAGACGGTGAACCTTAAGAAAGGGAAGACATTGGAGATTAATTTCAATGCCGAGGAAGACGCTGTCTCCTTGGACGGAGTTGTCGTATCGGCAAACCGTAACGAGACGACCCGCCGTCTGGCTCCTTCCTTGGTAAACGTGCTCGACTCTAAGGTGTTCGAGACCACACATGCCACTTCCTTGGCCGACGGCTTGAATTTCCAGCCCGGCGTGCGTGTGGAGAATAACTGCCAGAATTGCGGTTTCCAACAAGTGCGTATCAATGGTCTGGAAGGCCCTTATACCCAGATCTTGGTGGATAGCCGGCCGATCTTCAGCGCCCTGACTGGCGTATATGGCTTGGAGCAGATTCCGGCGAATATGATCGAGCGGGTGGAGGTGATGCGCGGAGGAGGCTCGGCCTTGTTCGGTTCGTCCGCTATCGCCGGTACGATCAATATCATCACGAAGGAGCCGATGCGCAACTCTGCCCAGATCGCCCATTCGTTGACGATGATCGGGGGAAGCCGTCCGGATAACAATACCACCGTGAACGCCTCGTTGGTGACGGACGATCATAAGGCGGGTATCTACCTCTTCGGGCAGGGCCGCCACCGTGCCTCTTACGACCATGATGGCGACGGCTACTCAGAGCTTGGTAAGTTGGAGGCGAAGACCCTCGGATTCCGTTCCTACCTAAAGACCAGCAATTACTCCAAGCTCACTTTCGAGTACCATAACATCAGCGAGTTCCGCCGGGGCGGTAATTTATTGGATCTTCCGCCTCACGAGACGGATATCACCGAGCAGACCGACCACCAGATCAACGGGGGAGGCCTGAAATTCGATCTTTTCTCTCGTGACTATCATCATCGGCTGAATGTGTACACCTCTGCCCAGCATACGAAACGCCAGAGTTATTACGGCGCCGGAAAAGACCCGAACGCCTATGGTAACACGACGGACATGACCTTTATCGGTGGCGCCCAATACTCCTACGAATGGGACAAATGCCTTTTTATGCCCGCTACCTTTACGGGGGGCGCTGAGTATAGCTACGATGATTTGCAGGACGAGATGCTTGGTTATAACCGTACGATCGCCCAGACCGTGCATATCGGTAGTGCTTTTGCCCAGAACGAGTGGAAGAATGATCGTTGGAGTTTCTTGATCGGTGGCCGTTTGGATAAGCATAACATGATGGATCATGTGATCTTTAGCCCTCGTGCGAACGTGCGTTTCAATCCGACGAAGGATATCAACCTGCGTATGTCGTACTCCAGCGGTTTCCGGGCTCCTCAAGCGTTCGACGAGGATTTGCATATCACCGCCGTGGGTGGCGACGTGGCGATCATCCAGATCTCCCCGGACTTGAAGGAGGAGAATTCGCAGAGCGTGAGTGCTTCCGTAGATTTCTATCATCGCTTCGGCCCGGTTCAGGTGAATTTCTTGGTGGAAGGTTTCTATACGGATTTGCGGAACGTGTTTATCTTGGAGGAGATCGGCCGTGACGAGGATAATAACCTGCTGATGGAACGCCGTAACGGAAAGGGTGCCCGTGTGATGGGTATCAATCTGGAGGGTAAGATGGCCTATTCTTGGATGCAGATACAGGCGGGCGCTACCTTGCAACGGAGCCGTTACAAGGAGGCGGAGCAATGGAGCGAGAATCCGAATATCACTCCGCAGAAGAAGATGTTCCGCTCTCCGGACGTATATGGTTATTTCACTTCTACCTTCACGCCGGTCAAGCGTTTCTCCGCTTCCTTGACGGGTACATATACGGGAAGTATGTTGGTGCAGCACTTGGCGGGTTATATCCCGGAAGATCGTGAGGAGAAGACTCGTGATTTCTTCGACTTGAATCTCAAGCTGGCTTATGACTTCCCGATCTTCAAGTCCGTGACTTTACAGGTAAATGCTGGAGTCCAGAATATCTTCGACTCCTATCAAGATGATTTCGACAAGGGAGCGCACCGGGATGCCGGGTATATCTATGGCCCGGGGATTCCCAGAAGTTATTTCGTGGGGTGTAAGATTAGTTATTAAATACTCGGCGAGCCTCCGCGGGGCTATTCCTCCACTATTCTCTCTATATAATTTGGCGGCAGGGTGGTGCGTGGCACTTTCATGCCGCCAAACCATTTATGCAAAGGCAAATCGAAACCAGTTCCATTCATGTAATTATAGAGGGAAACGCGAAGCCCCTCGCTGAAAAGCTCCGGATCGCAGCCGGAAAGCGCCTCGAACTGTACGTCATTACGGGCGAATCCCCCAAAGGGAGGCTCCGTGACACGGCAACTGTACTCGGCGGGGTGCAACCCCACAGGACTATGTGCTGTCATGGCGAAACGATGCCAAAATCCGGATTGGATCAGCCCTAGCTCAAACATTTGCCGGACTGTTTCCAAGGAATCTATGGTTTCTTGAGCGGTTTGGGTCGGGAAACCATACATCAAATAGGCATGGACCATGATACCAGCCCCGGTAAAGTTGTTGGCGACCCGTGCCACCTGAGCCACTGTCACCCCTTTATTTATCAGTTTGAGGAGTCGGGGAGAGGCTACTTCCAGGCCTCCCGATACGGCGATGCAGCCACTTCGTTGAAGAAGGTCGCATAGTTCCTCAGTATAGCTTTTCTCAAAACGAATATTTCCCCACCACACGACGGTTATCCCACGGCGGATGATCTCCTGCGCCATTTCCCGTAGCAAGGCGGGTGGAGCGGCCTCGTCCACGAAATGGAAGCCGATTTCACCGGTTTGCTCGATCAAGCGCTCCATACGGTCTACCAAAGTCTTGGCTGTATTCGGCTCATATCGTTTGATGTAATCCAATGAGCCGTCGCAGAAGGTGCATTTCCCCCAGTAGCAACCGTGCGCCAAGGTCAGTTTATTCCAGCGACCATCGCTCCAAAGCTTGTGCATCGGGTTGGCCATTTCTATGACGGAGATGTATTTGTCCAGCGGCAAGCCCTCGTAATCCGGGAATCCGGTCTCGCTTTGCCGGCAAGCGGGGTAAGCGGGATTATCTTGATAAACGACCCGGCTACCGCTCTCGTCCAAGGAGAAGGTGCGTACCAGTTCCTCTTTTGGGATCGCCCCGTCTAGATAGCGTAACACTTGGAAAAGTGGGTCCTCTCCATCATCTAGCAAGAGATAATCGATGTATTTGAAGAAGCGTGTATCCGTGATGGAGCGAAGTTCCGTATTCACGAAACCACCTCCCATAAGGATCGGGATATCGGGATGTGCCTGCCGCAGCCACTGGGCGAGCCGGAGGGAACTGAATAAATTCCCCGGGAAAGGTACGCTGAATGCGATCACCTTGGACTTGCTCTCGGCTATGTGCTTTTCTAATAGCGGCTGCGTCATGCGATCGATAAAGCTGAAAGGCTTTTGGAGGGCTTCCTCGATCTCGTCGAAGGAGGAGGCGCAGCGGCCTAGATGCTCGGCATATCGGCTGAAACCGAAATCCGGGTCGATCGTTTCCCGGATCAAGTCGCAGAGATCCTCCAGATACAAGGTTGCCAGATAACGGGCTTTATCCCGTAATCCCGAAGTACCGAATGCCCATTCCAGCTCCTCCTCGTTTTGGCTCCCGCGATCGCTTTCTGGAAGGTAATCTTGATTACAGATGCGATAAGCGAGAGGATCGTTCTTTCCTTGAAGGAAAGCGACAACGGCGGTTATCGTGTCGATATACCGTTGCTTATTAGCCAGCATCCCCCGGACTTTAGCCGGATATTTACCTTTCCGTCGCTCGATCTCGGCGAATAACTCCCCGAGACCCTGCGTGGAAAACAAAGTCAAGATTGTCTCGATACCCAGATCCGCCTGCCCGGCACGTACACCCTTTGCCTCCAAATAACCTTTTAGGTAAGCCGTGGAAGGATAAGGAGTATTGATCTGCGTAAACGGAGATAAAACCAGAAGAACCGAAGCTAATCCCATATCAACTCAACTAATTTTCAATTATTCAAGCTATTGTTGATAGACTCGATATAGTCCAGAATCTCATCCCGTCCCTCTTTCTTCTCCGAGGAAGAGAGGAAGATCGGAGGAAGCTCTTCCCAAGTCTCCAGTAATTTATCCGTATAGACTTTTAGGTTCTCTTTCAAGCGTCCCTTGCTGATCTTGTCGATCTTCGTGAAGATGATGGAGAAAGGAACCCCGCTCTCACCCAGCCATTCCATAAACTCCAGATCGATCTTTTGCGCCTCGTGGCGGCAGTCCAAAAGGACAAATAGGTTGGTCAGTTGCTCGCGATCGAGGATATAGTTCTCGATGATACGTTTCAATTGCTCCCGGTTCTCCTTGCCTCGTTGGGCGAAGCCATACCCCGGAAGGTCTACCAGATACCACTCGTTATTGATAAGAAAATGATTGATAAGTAAAGTCTTACCCGGTGTTTGCGAAGTCATCGCCAAGCCCTTCTTGTTGGTAAGCATATTGATCAAGGAGGATTTGCCTACATTACTTCGTCCGATGAAGGCATACTCCGGCTTATTACCCTCGGGGCATTTCCTTACGTCTGTGTTACTGATAACAAATTCTGCGCTTTTAATTTCCATAAAATATAAATTAATGAATAATGAGTAAATGAATAATGGCGAGGCCTAATTCTCAATTTTCAATTTTCCATTTTCAATTGCCGAAAGCCACAGCCCGGCGAACGTGATGCCTCCGTTTACCATAAGCATCTCGTAGCCGAACGTATAGCCTGCGTATTGTTTCACCAAGAAATCCGTGGCGAGGCAAACCAACGGGGAGGCTATACAGATATAGGGCACGTATTTGTCACGGGGGTTCCGCTTCGTGAAAAGCCCGAAAACAAACAGCCCCAATAGAGGACCATACGTGTACGACGCTATCATGTAGATCGCGTCGATAACACTCCGGTTATTTACGGCCTTGAACGCCAAGATGATCAAGACGAACAAGACGGATATCATCACGTGTACCTTTAGGCGGGTACGTTTCGCCCTTTTCGCTTCCTCTCTCTGCACGCCGAGGATATCCACGCAAAAAGAGGTGGTGAGCGCTGTCAACGCCGAGTCGGCGCTACTGAAAGCCGCCGCTATGATACCGATCGTAAAGAAGATCAAGATACTCCCGCCCAAGATCCCCGAGGTACAAAACATCGGGAGGATATCGTCGTTGAGGGTTGGCAACTGGATGCTCCGCTGTGCCGCCAATGTCAGTAGCAGTACCCCCAGCGCGAGAAACAAAAAGTTGACCGGCGTGAAGGCGAATCCATATGTGTACATATTCTTCTGGGCATCCTTCAAGCTCTTGCAGGAGAGGTTCTTTTGCATCATGTCCTGATCCAGCCCGGTCATGACGATCGTGATAAAGATACCGCTGAAGAACTGCTTGAAGAAGTTCTGCGTACTATGCCAATCGCCGAACTCGAAGATCCGGAAATGAGGGCTTTCCACCAAGGTCTGCGCCATACCCCCGAAATCCAGTCCCATCTTGTCCTTCACCTGCCAGATGATCACGATCAACATTGCCACGAGACAAAGGGCCTGCAACGTATCTGTCCAGATGATCGTCTTGATACCGCTCCGGAACGTATATAGCCATACCAGCAGGATACTGAGGATAGCGGTCACGGCGAATGGGATGTTCCAAGCGTTGAACACGTAGGTTTGCAAGATCAAGACCACCAGATATAAGCGTGCGGCCGCCCCTACGATCTTCGAGAGCAGGAAGAATGAGGCCCCTGTCTTGTACCCCCTTCTCCCGATCCGGTCATCCAGATACGAGTAGATGGAGGTAAGTTGCAACTTATAGTATAGCGGTAGCAATACCTTGGCTATAATGATATATCCCACGAAGAAGCCTAATACAGTCTGCATATACGTCATATCGATCGCCCGCACCATGCCGGGTACCGATACGAACGTCACCCCCGATAAGGATGTCCCTACCATACCGATAGAAACGATATACCAAGGTGATTTCCTGTTCCCGAGGAAGAATGCCTCGTTGCTGTTATTACGTCCCGTGATCCATGCTATCAGCAGCAAGACGGCGAAATAGGCAGCGATAATAAAAAGGATCATATAGCTGTTCATGTATTGCTAACTTCTGTCTTCTTCTGCGCAAAGATACGGCTTTACTTTGAAATAACCGGCATATGCGTGGATTCTACCGTGATGGGTTTCTTGAAGCCCTTTAGGTAGTCCATGAAAGCGTCGGTCGATATGATACCTAAATTATCGAATTCCGGGATCTCGTAGCCCTTGAATAAAGAGGCGTCGTACCCGTCTCCGCCATCGGTGATGAAAGCGTCTAGGGTCACCACGCAAGGGGTATTGTCCTCGATCTCGGTCTTTTGCCCGTCTCTTGTATAGACTATTTTCTCGATCTTATTTCCGCTTAGGGTAAGCGTGAGGTCGGAGGATTGAAGGAAACCGTTCGGATTCTTCCGTCCATCCTCCAATAGCTTCTTCAACCGCTTGCCGTCGAAACGATAGGCAACGATAGCGGAGCCGAAAGGCAGGATGTTGCCGGCACGCAGTCGGGTGATATCCCCTTTCGGAAGGGCTGCACGGATACCTCCGTAATGGTTTACGCCGATCACCGGCTGATCCTTGTAAGCGGGCATCTCTTTTTGGAAACGCTTGGCGTAAGCGGCCGTGACCAACGCCCCGATAGGCGTATAGTCGAACTTATTGATGGTACGGTCGTGGATCAAGGCCTCTTTTGCCGTGGCAAGTTTCTCGTTCAGCCGATATTTATCCATGATCTTCTCCACGGCCTCTCGCATCTCCGGGTTCTCCTCGCAGGCTACACGCACGGTATCCCCTTGGATGAAAGAGATATCCCGGTGTCCGTTGAAATCTTGTATCTGGAACAGCAGTTTCCCGATATGGGTACCGTTTACGCCGGCTTGGATGATGGGGATGTTATTGATTTTATCGAGCACCAGCTCATGCGAGTGGGCGGATATGATGGCGTCTACCTTATCGATGAACGGCAGTCCTTGGGCGTTCTCCTCGGTGATGCGGTAAGGCATTTTCATATCCGTGCCGATGTGCATCAAGAGGATAATCATATCGATCTGGCCCTCTTTCTTTAACTGGTAGACGGTTTGTATGCAGGCCGCTCCCAGCGGATGCGTGAACTGAAGCCCTTTCAGGTTCTCCGGCTTGGTCTTGACGTAGGTGTCCGTCGTGGTCAGTCCGATGAAGGCTATGCGCAGGGAGGAGCCATCTTTCAACTTACGCTCTACGATACGGTAGGGACTCAACCAGTCGGGGTGAGTATATCTCTTCTCTTCGGTGATATTGGCGGCCACATGGGGGATATTCAAAGCGGCGGTGTCCACTAGATAAGGAAGCCCCCAGTCGAACTCGTGGTTACCGATGGCGGACATCTCCACGTCCATCGCCTCGTACATCTCTTTGATAGGCTCGCCTTTCGTGATCTTGGAGAAATAGCTTCCGCTGAAATTATCTCCGCCTGAGACAACGATGGAATGCGGATAGCGTTGCTTCTCGTTTTGTGTCATTTGTACCAACCGGGCGGCTCCCGGCGTGATCCCGTCGGAGGCGAAAGCCCCATGGAAATCGTTGAATGAGAAAATGGCTAAAGTGTCTATCGAGCTAGACGGGGTGGCGATATCTTGCGCGAATAGGGGAGCGGTTAGCGCGCTGCCTAGCAAAATCGCCGATACGAATTGTTTTTTCAGTCCCATGGTTGTATGTATTAATAGGGACAAAAGTAGGAAAAATAACGGGATTCACCGAGGAAAACGCCCGATTCGTCGAATTCTTTTTGATCGTTTTAAACCTTCGGCCTACCTTTGCGTCATAGTAATAGCTCGTGAGAGTGAAAGCGAACCGGTTGTTCATCATAACCGGGAAATAGGTAAACATTAAGTCAAAGGGCCGCCGTCCGGATAAGATGCGGCCCTTTTGATTTATTCGGACTTGAGGTTGTTTACGGGATTGTCGTGGGTGGTACGGAATACGTTATATCCGGAAACCGCCAGTATGACGGTGAGTACCAATACGCCTCCTCCCACGAATAGATACCAGGATAGCTGGATCTTCTCCGAAAATTGCTCTTGCCATTTCTGGGAGATATAGAAAGCGATACCGCAACCAAGTAAGATGGCCGGCAATGCCATGGTGATGATATCTTTCAAGAAAATATGGAGTATGTCTTTTACCGTGGCTCCGTTAATCTTGCGGATCGCCATTTCTTTCCGGCGACGGTTCACCTCGTCGTTCGTGTATCCGATCAATCCGATGAAGACGATCAGCAAGGTGACGATGCCACCGATCATGACGGAGTCACGGAATTTCCGGGAGGAGGTGTATCCTTCCAGCATCTCGCTCTTGAAGGAGATCACGTTGAGTTCTTTATCCGGGATGAGTTGCCCCATTAGATCCTGCGTCTTGCGTAGGGCCTCGGAAGAAAGGCTATGGTATCGAATGACCATATGTTGGGCCGCCCCTTTCGTATAGAACATGATCTTGGCTCGCGGATCTTCTCCCGCTATGGAACCTAGGCGGAAATCCTCGAACACGCCCCGGATCGTGAAGAGAGGCATCGACTCGGACTTGGTATCGTGTCCGGTTATTTGTACCGTCTTGCCCACGGCTCCATCCTTCCAGTCGGCGAAAGGTTTCATGTATTCAATGAAATTGCGGCTCACCAGTATCTCTTGCGAGGAGGTGGTATTCTCTGTGAAGTATTGTCCTTCTACGATCGGGATTTCCAATACGTTCAGGTAATCGTTTCCTACGTCGTAGAGGTCGGCGATGTTGAATAGTTCCCGGTCGTCTCCCGGAAGATAGACGTTATTGCCCGAGGCTCCCCAGAAAGGAAGGTTATAGCAAGTCGTGATGGCGTCTACCTCGGGCAATCTCTGGGTTTCCTCGATCAGTTTGGCACGCCCCGTGGAGTCTACGGCGCCGATATACACATAGGCGAGGTTCTCGGGATTGTATCCCGGATGATCATTCACCATATGGTCGTATTGCTTGCCTACCACTAGCAATAAGGAGGCGAGGAAGCTGATTGCCGTGAACTGGAAGAACAAGAGTCCCAGTTTCCAAAGGCGGCGTGCTTCACGAATACTCCGGAAAACAGCCGCTACAGGAATGCGTCCTAAGAACCAGCCGGTAGCTATGCCCGTAGAGATCAGTACGACTATGACCGTGAGGCATATCGCCCACATACCCGTGGATAGGAATAACGATCGGACTCCCGTGCCGATCAGCTCCTTTATAATTCCTTGAAATCCTAGGATCAGAAGTACGACCAGCGCTAGTGCGACGGTGACGTGGGTCCCTACCTCGGACAACGCCATACCTTGGATATCCTTACCGCTCGCCCCGTAACATTTGCGTACGGCCATCTCTTTCGTGCGGTTCACGATGGAGGAGATCACGATCAATATATAGTTCATTACGGCGGTGAAGATCAATACGAAGGCGATGAACGAGAGGATCAAGGCCATACGTTTGGCCATATCGTCCTCCATATGTACGTTGAGTAGTTTGTGGAAGGTGAAGGTCAGTTCCACGCCGGCTTTCTTAAGGTCGTTTACGGGGAAATGCTTGTCGATCATCTGTCTCATTCCCGCTTCCAACTGGGCCTCTGTCGTACCCGGCGATACCTTGACATAACTTTGGTAGCGGTCGTTTCCGGTTAACATATGGGTTCCGTCCCACATGAACTTGCTGATGGAAGAAAGGGATACGATAATGTCATAACTCTGTTCGGTGTTGTCCGGTAGTTTCTTGAATACGCCGCCTATCGTGAGGGCTTGTCCCGGCGCGTCGTCAATCTCGAAGCGTTTTCCCATCACGTTACCGCCGATACGTTCGGCGATCTCGTCGGATACGAGCACGTACATGGGTTGGGAGAGAACTTGCTTAGGGTCTCCGATGAGCATGGGGCGGGGCAATACGTCGAAAAGACAACTGTCCGCTAGGATGAAGGTCGCTTTGAGCCGATGCTTGTTGTCGGACATCGTAAAAGGGGAGTTTCCCCGGAAGTACGTATAGCGTGTGGCGGCCTCGATCTCCGGTGTCTCTTGTTTCAAGAGGGGGATTACTCCGGCGGGCGTTTGCCCGTGGTCGCCCACTTCCCCGTTCATGAAAAATTTCTCATATACTCGATAGATCCGGTCTCCGTCCGGATAGAAGTTATCGTAGGTGTTCTCGAAGTGGACTTTAGCGATCAGCACCAAGCCGATGGTCAGTCCTATACCCAAGGAGATAATCTTCATTACATTGTGTTGCCCTCTCTTAAAAAGGGAGCGAATTGCGATCCCGATGTTTTTCATATTGTTATTGTATTATTTTCCGGTAAGATAAAATCAAATACCGTGCCATTGTGTTTATGTGGTTGAAAAACAGAGGGGTGAGTAGCGTATGATTATTTATGAGTGTCCAATAATTGGACAAGGGTGTCCAGATTTTGGACACCTTTGTTTAATACATTTTCTCAATAGAGGCTCCGGGGAAATAATGCGTGAGGATTTTCCGGTACGAATACCCTTTGGCTCCCATCACGGCGGCTCCGATCTGGCAAAGCCCTACGCCATGTCCCCATCCGGCTCCCGTCAAGATGAAGCGGGAGGGGATATCGAGGCGGATATCCTTCTTATCGACAACAAAGGCCGAGCTGTATAGATGCGTCTCGGATAATGTCCGGCGTATCTCAAGCTCTTTGCCGATGGTGAACGAACGGCGTACCCCTACGATCTTGAGTTTCGTGATACGTCCGGACGAACCTCTTTCCAACGGTACAAGATCGATGATCGGCCCGAAATCCATACCCGTTTTCCGGTGGATCAACCCCGATAGTTCCTCTTGCGTGTATTCTACTTTCCAACGGTAGAAATCCGTGGTCTCTTGATCGTAGTTGTTTAGCACTTGGCTAAGGATCTCCTTGTCCGTCGTATTACAGAAGGCTTCGGGTGAGGTACGTATCCATTGTTCCGCTTCCCGCTCGTCCGTCAAGTCGGGATAGGCGGGAGTCTCGCCGTCCCTCAATGCGGTAAGATAGGAGTGGGGAACCGGTTCCCAGCAATTCTCGAATTTCTCGGTCACGCCTCCGCAGCATTTCGAGAAGCGGGCGTCGCAGATCGTATCGTTATCCATCAATACCTCTCCACGGGTCTCTTTGATCACCTCCCTGACTATCGGGTTCGATGCCCGGGTAATACCTTGGTAACGCTGGCAATGGTCGTCGGCACAGACATCGAACAACTCATGGTCCTCCCGGTCGTACCAGCGGATCAAGGTCTCGTTGTCGCGGTAACAACTTTTATAGGGCGTAACCGATCCGTTCAAGTTGAAATTCTTCTCGACCTGCGCCAAGAGCCAGCTTCGCGAGATCACGGCATGGGCTTTCAGCAACTCTTTGGAGGCGTTGGCGCTCATCTCCGAGGAGATTACGCTGGTAAGGTATTCCTCCACGTCCACTTGGTTGATCGTGACGATTCCTTTATCGGTCGCCACGAGGTTCAACGCTCCCTTGAAGCGTTGATCCTCCTGTCGTTGCCAGTGAAAATCCACGCCGATCGTGACCGCCTTCAAGTCGAAAGAGGATTGCGGGCTGGTCGGCTCGAAGAATAGCTCCTGATAAAGCTTCCCATTGTACACGATCTTGCCGTTTACCCAGAGGGCACGTTGCTCGCCTATGGTGAACGTGCCGGTTTCCGTATGTACATACTCTTCGTTAAAAACAAATGAGACCGCTTTGTGGGTCATGATTCCCACATTGATTACAGGTGCTTCCATATCCTTATTCCTTTATTCTATTCTTTTTTCGCGTTCAGGGAATTAAATGTGAGGTAAGCGATCATGACAAGGTACATGACAACCGCCAGTATCTCGGCGGCATTGCTAGATGCCCATTCCTCGTTCATCAAGTTGATTCCGCCGAAGCGTAAGGCCGCACTGACCACCCCCATCAAGGCACCGCCGGCGATAAAGCCGGAAGCCAGTAACGTACCTTTCTCCAAGCGGGCCGAGTTCAAGCTTTGGTCTTTGCTACGGCTTCCTACGTACCAACTGATCGCTCCACCGATCAAAAGCGGCGTATTCAGGTCCAAAGGAATAAACATACCCAAAGCGAATGCCAACGCCGGTATCTTGCAGAAGTTCAATACGACGGCGAGGACGGCTCCAATCGCATATAAAGCCCAAGGTGCTCCGGAACCACTCATCAACGGCTCGATAACGGCGGCCATAGCGTTCGCTTGCGGAGCGGCCAATTGTCCGGTCGTGAAACCGTACGTCTGGTTCAATATCAAGATCACGCCTCCTACCGTAGCGGCGGAAACTAATGTGCCTAAGAATTTCCAAGTCTCTTGCTTGGCGGGTGTGCTCCCCAGCCAATAGCCGATCTTTAAGTCGGTAATGAAACCTCCCGCCATGGAAAGCGCCGTACAAACCACGCCTCCGATAATCAGGGCGGATACCATGCCGGCCGGCCCTTTCAACCCTACGGCGACCAAGATGATGGAGGCGAGGATCAACGTCATGAGCGTCATGCCCGATACCGGGTTCGTCCCTACGATAGCGATAGCGTTTGCCGCTACGGTCGTAAACAGGAAAGCGATCACCCCGACCAGCAATAAGCCGATGGCGGCATGGAACCAATTATGAAGTACGCCGAACTGGAAGAACAGGAAGGTGACGATCAGCGATACGATGATACCGATCGTTATCACTTTCATCGACAAATCCTTTTGCGTACGTATAGTATTACTCTCCACAGCGTCTCCTTTTCCTTTCAACTCGTTCGCCGCCAAGCCTACGGCTCCCTTGATGATTCCCCAAGAGTTGATGATGCCGATCACCCCGGCGGTAGCGATACCTCCGATACCGATGTGGCGGGCATAGGTGGTGAAGATTTGCTCGGCGCTCATGCTCCCGACGGTCGCCGTGATAGCGTCATTGCCGAACGTAAGTACGTCGGCGCTGAAAATGGCGGACATGGCGGGGATGATCACCAACCATACCAAGAATGAACCGGCGCAGATGATCAAGGAGTATTTTAATCCGATGATGTAACCCAAACCTAGCACGGCTGCGCCCGTATTGACTTTCAACACGATCTTGGCTTTCTCCGCCAGCATCTCGCCGGCCCCGACGATACGGGTACTGATCGTCTCGCCCCACCAACCGAAGGTGGCGATGATGAAGTCGTACAAACCACCGATTAATCCGGCGAATATCAAGGGTTTCGCTTGGCTTCCGCCTTTCTCGCCGGAGACGAGTACTTGCGTGGTTGCCGTAGCCTCCGGGAAGGGATACTTACCGTGCATATCGGATACGAAATATTTACGGAACGGGATTAATAGCAAGATCCCGATGATACCTCCTAACAAGGAACTCATGAAAACCTCGAAGAAATTGACCGTGATCTCCGGATATTTGTCTTGCAGGATATAAAGGGCGGGCAAGGTGAAAATGGCCCCCGCTACGATCACGCCGCTACTGGCCCCGATAGACTGGATGATGACGTTCTCTCCCAAGGCGTTCTTCCGCTTGAATCCGCTGGACAACCCTACGGCGATGATAGCGATCGGGATGGCGGCCTCGAATACTTGACCGACCTTCAGGCCCAGATAAGCGGCCGCCGCGCTGAATATCACCGCCATGACCAATCCCCAAAGGACGGACCAAGGCGTAACCTCCGGATAGTGTTTGTTGGGAGACATAAGAGGCTTGTAGCTTTCCCCTTCTTTTAATTCTCGGTAGGCGTTTTCTGGCAGCCCGGTTACCTTTTCTTCATTTTCTGGTTTCACGATATTAAAATGTTAGATTATAAGTTCGTAATAGCTCCACCAAACGGGTGTTGGGTGACAAATTTATGTTTTCTGGCTGAGACATGCAAGGATTCTTTAGAATAGTTAGGGCAACCGTACCCAAATTATCTATATGAATTCTTGCCCAGTAGCGTATGAATTCTTGTTCGCATGCTGTATAATTCTACAAACCACGGCGTGATCTGTACAGACCAAGTCGTGGAATATACAAATCACGTCGTGGTCTGTACATCCCACGGCGATCATTTGGAAATAGATCAAGTAGTAAGTATGTTCGTATATGGCAAAAAGAATGTTTATTACTTGAGGACATGAACAATTATACCTAGAGCAGTTATAGTTGTACATATCAAGCAAGAGATGTGCGACTTGAATGGGATGGGGGAGAAGCCGAGTAAATAATTTGAGGTTTATCGTTAATTCGTAAATTCTTTCTATTTTTGTAGTCAAATACAGAAAGTAGATGAATCAAAGATATCCTTCAGCCTTGTTGGAAAATGCCGTGAATGAATTGGCTTCCTTGCCGGGGGTGGGGAGGAAGACAGCGCTCCGGCTAGCGCTTTATATGTTGCGCCGGGACGTCGGCTATACGGAAAACTTCGCCGCGGCCTTGGTCGCCCTCCGTCGAGACGTGAAGTACTGCAAGGTCTGCCATAATATATGTGATGATGAGGTTTGCTCTATTTGCGCCAACCCCAGCCGTGACCATTCCTTGGTTTGCGTGGTAGAGAATATCAAGGAGGTGATGGCGATAGAGAATACCGGACAATTCCGTGGCGTATACCATGTGTTGGGCGGGATCATCTCGCCGATGGATGGTATCGGACCGGGCGACTTGCGTATCGACAGTCTGGTGCGGCGTGTGGCCGAAGGTGAGGTGAAAGAGATCATCTTGGCGTTGAGCACTACCATGGAAGGCGATACGACTAACTTTTTTATTTACCGGAAGCTATCTGGTTACGATGTGAGGATCAGTGTCATCGCACGTGGCGTGTCTATTGGCGATGAGATCGAGTATGCCGACGAGATCACCTTAGGGCGGTCCATTATCAATCGTACTGAGTTCAACCTCACTTCTCCTAATTCATAAATCCTAATTTATAAATATCTGGAATGACCTACGAAGAAACCAAGTTGTCCGTTATCATCGTTAACTATAACGTGAAGTATTTTCTGGAGCAATGCCTCTATTCTGTCCGTGCCGCCGTAATGGGGATGGATGCCGAGGTGTTCGTGGTGGATAATAACTCGACGGATGGATCTGTCGAATATCTCCGGCCTAAGTTCCCGGAGGTGGTTTTCATTGAGAATAAAGATAATCCCGGTTTCGCCAAGGCCAATAATCAGGCGATTCGCCAGTGCGCCGGGGAATACGTGTTATTGCTGAATCCCGATACCGTGGTGGGAGAGGAGAGCCTCCGCAGCCTGTGCTTCCAGATGGATGAGGACCCGGAGATCGGAGCTATCGGTGTGAAGATGTTGAATGGGCATGGGGTATTCTTGCCGGAGAGCAAACGGGCTTTCCCTTCGCCTTGGGTGTCGTTCTGCAAGATATTCGGCCTTTCAAAGCTGTTTCCTAACTCTCCGGCATTCGCACGTTATAGCCTTCCGTATCTGGATAAAGAGCAGACGCATAAGGTGGAGGTGCTGGCGGGTGCGTTCATGTTGCTTCGTCATGAGGCGTTGGATAAGGTTGGCTTGTTGGATGAGTCGTTCTTCATGTATGGGGAGGATATCGATTTGTCTTATCGGATCGTGTTGGGAGGCTATAAGAACTTGTACGTGCCGGAACGGATCCTGCATTATAAGGGGGAGAGTACGAAGCATGGTGACTTGAGGTACATAAGGGCTTTTTACGGCGCCATGTTGATTTTCTATAAGAAATATTATCCGGGGTCCGGTTGGTTGATGCGGATACTGATCCGGTTGGCTGTCCTGCTGAAAGCTTGCTGGGCGACGATTTCAGCCCCTCTACGCAAGAAGGCTAAAGCGGTTAAGCATCGCCGCCTTTTGATCTTGTGTAGGGAGGATCATTTTGAGGAGGTAAAGGCCGTTTGCCTGAAAGCTATGCCGGATCTGGAATTCGTGAATCTCTGGGATTTGGACGTGGAGCGTGTGATGGATGCTATCTGTCGCAAGAACCAGATGAAAGGCTTTACGGACTACGCTTTCTGCTTCCCCGATGCCCGTTACGAGCAGATGCTCTTGTTTATGGACAAGCTCGTGAACAAGAAAGCGGTTTACCATATATATACGAAGAAGAGTGGTCGGCTTGTTTAAGTAATCCTTGGGTAAATATGTTATTGTCGAATGATAGAGTCCGTTTGAGGGCATTGGAACCAGAGGATCTGGAGTTGTTGTATCGTTGGGAGAATGATCCGGAGTTATGGGAAGTAGGGAATACCTTGGCTCCCTATTCCCGTTATATATTGAAGGAATATATAGCGGGTAGCGACCGGAGTATCTATGAGTCTCGCCAACTTCGCTTCATGATCGAGGATTGCGATACGGGGACTTCCGTGGGGATCGTGGACTTATTCGATTTTGAGCCGCATCCGAACCGGGCGGCTTGCGGTATTATGCTGGATCGTAAGTATCAAGGACGTGGTTTCGCTACGGAAGCGTTAAGACTATTGATGGAATACGCTTATACGTTTTTGAAGCTTCATCAACTTTATGTGCATATTCCCGTGGCGAACGAGCCTAGCAAGAAATTATTTACCCGTCTGGGATTTGTCGAGGCGGGGACGCTTAAGGACTGGATCAGGACACCGGATGGTTATTCCGATGTCTGCATAATGCAGTTAATTTAAATACGGGTCCTTCGGATATTTTGTCCAAGTTTTATAATCATTGCCTAATAATTCTACGGAATCTTTCCAATAGCCCTCCCCATCGGCAGACAGGATATTATCGGTGGTGATATGGCTTACGGCCCACGAGTTCCGTTTGATTTCATGGTTTAATTGCCCTTCGGTCCATCCGGAGTATCCCAAGAAAAACTTCACTTTCCCATCGATTGGGTGCCCGTTGAGGATGTATCGTTTCAATGCGTTGAAATCCCCGTCGAAATATAAATAATCATTGATCTTTAATGCGTCCGGAATGATATTATCCCCTAAGGAATGAATAAAGAACAAACGGTTGGGGCTGACCGGCCCCCCCAGATAAATCGGTATCTCCGGAAATTCGGCAAACTCCTTGAAAAAAGAGTTTACGATAAGATCCGTTTTTTTATTCAAGACAAATCCCATCGATCCGTGTTCCGTATGCTCTATTAATAATACGACGGAACGTTGGAAATAGGCATCTTGTAAAAAAGGCTCGGCAATCAGAATACTTCCTTGAATAGGAAGGACATCGTTATGTGTTATTTTAAATATATTTTTATAAGATGCCATGATCGTGAATGTTAGGTTGTTACTAATTCACCGACAATATAAGGCGTTTTTTAATAAGAAGCAAATGAAAAGCCCGGGATTCAAGTTAATAAACGTGAACCGACCGGGCTTATTGTTAATTTATGCTTGATGATTTTCCTCGAATAATCTCAGTCTTTCGTCCAGCAAATCATATTGGTGATCTTTTATGAAAGAGGTACAAGCCCGTAGTCCTTGTTGGTTACTGCCTGTGGTACTTAATGATATGGCGCTTACTCCGTAATAAACCAGCTCTTCCATCAATTGTCCGCCGGTCATTCCCGGGTAACCGATCGTGAAATAGAAACCGTCGGCTATCGGTTGGTCCAGATCGTGATCATAAACGATTGTGAAACCATGATCCGTAAAAATCTTCTTTAGTTTCTCCGCACGACGTCCGTATTCTTTCACTTGCGAGACAAAGTCGAACGTACCGTCCGCGGCGGCCTTGAACATGGCGGCTAAGGCGAATTGGGCCGAGTGGCTGGTTCCGGAAGATAGGGCGTATAAGACACGGTGGATATATACCGTACCGAACGTACCGCCTCCATAACGCTGAGTCAATCCCGGATAGGAGCGATGGTAAAGTTTATTGGAGATCGCTGTCACGCCGATACGCTGTCCGGCATAGCTGAACGCTTTGGAACCGGATATCTGCATGATATAATTATCGGTATAACGGGCTACGCTCGCTTGGTAAGGAGGCTCGAAAGGACATCCGAGGTCCTTGCGGAAATCCATGGCAAAATAGGCGAGGTCCTCTATGACGATCACGTCGTATTTGTTGGCCATCTCGCCGATGATCTTCAACTCCTCATCGGTGAGGCAGAACCAAGCCGGATTGTTCGGGTTGGAATAGATCATCGCGGCAATATTGCCTTTGGAAAGATACGTTTCCAAGGCCTCACGCAATCGCTCGCCACGGTATTCGTATACGTCGAACGACTCATATTTATAGCCCATAACGGCTATTTGCTGTTTCTGCACGGGGAATCCGGGGTCGATAAACAAGATAGTGTCTTTTCCCGGCGTACATTGTCCGGCCGTAAGGAAAGAGGCGTATGTGCCCTGCATGGAACCGGTTACGGGTACGCAACACTCCGGGTCTATATCTATATTTATAAACGCCTTGATAAAGCGGGAAGCTTGCTTTTTCACTTCGGGAGTTCCGTTGATGTTCGGGTAGATAGACGCTATACCGTTACGAAGGGCTTCGATCTCAGCGTCTACGCCTACTTGAGCGGCTTTCAAGCCCGGTACGCCCATTTCCATATGGATGAACTCGGTTCCCGTTTCTTGTTCCAATTGCGTGGATATGGCAACTACCTCCCGGATAGTCGCTTTCCCAAAATCGGGAAGTCCAAAGCCATCGATAATCCGTCTGGCTGTCTGATAGTCTACAGGAGTATTTTTCATGCTAGTGTTAATTATATATGGGGGACAAAAGTATGAAATTTATCGATTTGTTCTAATTTTTTCATCCTAAACTATTGCGAATTCAAAAAAAGCACCTATCTTTGCACCGCAATTCAACGGAATAGCGATAAAGAATAACATTTTGGTCTGGTAGTTCAGCTGGTTAGAATACATGCCTGTCACGCATGGGGTCGCGGGTTCGAGTCCCGTCCAGACCGCTTTTTATTTCTCCTTCCTCTTTTTAAATTTTCCTTTAATACATATTTTAGTACGATATCATCCGGTTCGATGGATTTTGCCTGATGGCATGAGGTTGTTATATTGGGAATGTTTATCTTTGAGACCAATAAAACAGATAGCCTTATGGAGAATCTAATAAAGATCGATACCGTTGATCAATACAACAAGATGTTTGGCTTGGAGACGTTGCACCCATTGGTGAGCGTGGTAGATTTATCCAAGTCCGAGACATGGCCTACTAATTTCCGGGTTAATTATGGTATATACGGACTTTTCCTGAAAGATACGAAATGCGGGGATATTCGGTATGGGAGGCAATATTATGATTATCAAGAAGGAACCGTAATAGGATTCGCTCCCGGGCAGGTGACGGGTATTGAGCTTAAGGATGGGACCCGGCCTTTGGCGCATGGGTTGCTTTTCCATCCGGACTTGATCCGTGGTACGGCTTTGGGACGGGACATCAAGCGTTATTCTTTCTTCTCCTATGAATCAAACGAGGCGTTACATCTCTCTGAGGAAGAGAAGGGGATCTTCGTGGATTGCCTGAGGAAAATCCAGATCGAGTTGGAGCACTCCATCGACAAGCATAGCAAACGGCTGATTGCGATGAATATCGAGTTGCTGCTCGATTATTGCCTGCGTTTTTATGACCGTCAGTTTACGACCCGTGCGGAGACGAATAAGGATGTGTTGGTGAGGTTCGAACGATTACTGGATGAATACCTGCAAAGCGATCTGTTAAGACAGGAGGGGCTACCTACTGTACGGTATTTCGCCGAGAAGATTTGTTTGTCCCCGAACTATTTCGGTGATCTGATCAAGAAAGAGACAGGGAAAACTGCCCAAGAAAATATACAAGACCGGATTATTTCCTTAGCGAAAGAATGGATATTAGGGACAAACAAGACCGTCAGCCAAATCGCTTACGACCTAGGATTCCAATACTCCCAGCACTTCAGCCGCATATTCAAGAAGACCGTGGGGTGTACCCCGAATGAATATCGGAAATCCCAGATGTCGTAATCGGTGTTACGGGTTATTGGATGTATTTTATGACCTTGGCGGGAACACCTCCCACGATGGCATTGTCCGGTACATCTTTAGTAACTACCGAGCCGGCTCCGACTATAGCGTTCTCGCCAATGGTTACGCCGGATAGGATCGTTGCGTTCGAGCCTACCCAGACATTCTTTTTCAAAACGATCGGGGCAGGGTAGGTAGTGCTCCGGTCTTCGGGGGCGAAGCCGTGGTTGAGGGTGGCAAAGACCACGTTATGCCCGATCTGGCAACCGTCGTCCAGTGTCACCCCGCCATGATCTTGAAAATGACAGCAAGCGTTGATGAAAACGTTCTTGCCTACCGTGATATTCTTCCCAAAATCCGTATAGAACGGGGGGAATACACGAAAAGACGGATCGACCGGCTTATTAAACAAGCGGGATAACAGCTCACGGATTTCCTCGGGATCGTGATATGAGCCGTTTAACTCGAATGTCATGCGCCTGGCCTCATCGCTCATCTCGTTCATAAACTGATGGATCTCGTCTCCTTTAAGAGGCTTTCCTGTTTCTACGTACTTCAAGAATTCGTTTAGTGTCATAATTGCTATTTTAATAAGTTCTACTTCTTGGTTTGTTTATCCCTTTTCGATTGCAACGGCAAAGATCGATGAAATCCAGAGAAACTTTTGTAGATGGATTACAGGAATTATGACCTAAATTACATTCACCGATTCTCCAAGGCCTTATATTTCTCAATCAGTTTCTTGACCGTGACAGCGTCCGAGACCTCTTGCTTATAGGTAGTCGGGTTATAATAGGCCTCGAGGAAACTGTCTGCACCGGACCAGACTGTCTCGATAATTCCTTGGAAATGGCGAGACATTTCCGGATTTGAATGCTGGCGGAAATGGATCATATCATCTACCTGTTGAAGCGCTATCTGAGGTTTACGCCAAGGGCATGTAGCAACGTCGAAGCCTTTCATGGCAAAGTAAACAGCGGTTTGCTCGGCACGCTCATAATGCCAGTCGCAGATAAAAACATCTTTCGGGATCAAGTCGATCGCACGGTAGGTATTGTTCATGCTAGCTTCCCAAGCGCCGATCCCGGTAGTCTTGCCATCGATCAGGCGGTCTCCCCATATCATCAATCGTTTGCCTTGTGAGGCTAAGTGGTTTTGTATTTTAGTGACCTCACCGGCATATAACTCAGCCTTGTCATGTCCGCCACAACGGGCGCAACTATCATGTCCGATATAAAAGACCTCGTCCATCCCTGCATGGAATAATTGAGTCTCGAAAACATCCGTCAACTCGTCTACTAAAGCGAATACGATTTTATGTACTTCTGGATGAAGCGGGCAGTAACTTTTACAATAAAGCCCGTCTGAGTTGGGCCAACCCGTATAGTTCTTGGTATCCACGTGTGGCGTCTCGTCGAACTCCGGATACTCACGTAATAAAGCGTAGGTAGTCTCAGCCCATGATTGATGCCCCAAGAGATTGATCTGGGGAGCGATACGTATTCCGTTATCCCGGCAAACCTTTACGATCTTTTTCACATCCTCTCGTGTGAGTGGGGTCGGATCCCTCAGTTCTGGATGGGACTCATAGGCATAATTCCAGTCTACCCGTAGAATCAACAAGTTGAAATGACTGGGAGCCAGTTCCTCTTGGACGAACTTCAAGAATAGATCCAACTTCTGTGCGGATGGAGCGGCGATGGCCAAGCCTCGTACGGGCATGATACTATCTAAACGGTTTGTCTCTGATTGGGCGGAAACTTGGGCCGAACCTATAGCCCATATAAGCAAGAATAGTCCGATAATCTTTTTCATATAGTGATATGTTTTAATGTTTAAATTTTTAATTTGATGTACGCTTTCGAAGATCATCACGCATATCGTGACGGCCCGGAGGATGTCGATGGCTATGTTACGTTGCGTAAAATCTATTGGTTGATCGCTCATAATATATTTAGACTAAAGGTGAATTTAATACAAGACAAATATAATCAATAAGAGACATATCATTACATTTGTGCCTTATAAATATGAATAATAATTAAAAATGATAGACATGATAAGACGATTGATTTATTGGGTTCTCCTACTTTTCGTTTGTATGGGCGCCCATGCCCAATTCCGGGTGACAGCCCATCAAGAGGGTTGGGACCGGATTCCTCCGCAAGTGCAAAAAGACGGCTTTTGGTTTCAACAATCCGTTTTAGCGAATATGGATGATGACACCGCTATGGAGGAGGTCATGCTTTTCGGGCGAGATAATGGGCATTACCCTACTTTCGACCTGTTTAAGTTTTATTACGTGATCGTGGATAATTATACGAAAGAGATCCAATATATATCGGATGAGATCTATGTGACAGATAAATATACGCTTACGGTGGAGGATCGCAATAATGACGGGATCTCCGAGTTATATATCGATTATTTCAAGGATGGGAAGTTTACGGTTGATGAGCGAGGATATAATTTGCGAACCACCCGTTGCTACGACCGTATCGAATGGAGCCCCGAGAGTGAAAAATTAAACCCCCAACAACCATGAGAAAGTATATCTATTTTATAGCGCTTATCTGTTGCGCCTTATCAGCCTCAACCTCTTACGCCCAGAAAAAGGTGATAAAAACGATGATGATCGCCGGGCAAGATGGCAGTCATTATTGGCGAGGTGCTTGCGAGGCCATGAAGCAGATCTTAGAGAACAGTGGAATGTTTAAGGTGGATTTCGTCTTTACCCCGGATTTCGGAGGAGATATAAATACCTTTAAGCCCGATTTCGCTAAATATAACTTGGTTGTTGTTAATTACGGAGGTGAAGTCTGGCCCGAGCCTGTCCAAAAAGCTTTCGAGAACTATGTAGCGGATGGTGGTGGGGTCGTGATTATCCATTCCTCCGTGGTACCTATGGCCGGTTGGAAAGCGTACAACGAGATAATCGGCATGGGAGCTTGGGAGGGGCGAAACGAGAAAGACGGTCCTTACCTGTATTGGAAAGAGGGCAAATATGTATACGATTATACACCCGGTTATGCGGGTTATCATGGCTTGCAGCATGAGACGATCCTAGAGCATCGTGCGCCGGAGCACCCTATTTTGAAAGGTCTGCCTATAAGATGGAAACATTTTAAGGACGAGATTTATACCCGCTTGCGTGGTCCGGTACGGAATGTGGAGATATTGGCTACCGCTTATGAGCGTGGACGCCATGAACCGTTGATGTGGACGGTGAAGTGGGGGAAGGGGCGTGTCTTTGTCGATCTGTTGGGGCATTGCGGCAATGACCCGAATATGATTTACTCGATGGAGTGTACGGGTTTTCAGGTAACCTTACTAAGAGGGGCTGAATGGGCAGCCACCGGGGAAGTGACGCAAGAGGCCCCTCGGGATTTCCCATTGGAAGATACCTGTACGCTCCGTCCGGAATTCAAGGCTCCTTTCCATGCGACGAATTAAATGCCTTAATAAGATGGTGTCTTTCGACAGAATAATCAAATTGACAAATTGTAAAGTTAAGTCCCGGAGAATCGATTTTTCCGGGACAAAGTACGGCTCGCTCCTAAATATGCAAGAGAAAATTGGTAATCATCTGTTAAATAGATAGATGTCAAAAAACAGCCTTTCATTCTAGCGAAATTAGTTCATCGTAATTCATATCTTATGGGTTGTTTGGGCTATCTCATAGGGTTACGATGGGGAAATGATAGGGTTATGATGCCTATTCATGACAGTTCATAACCCTATTCATGACTGCTTTCGATGCCCAACATGACTATTGGCGTTGCCTAACACGACTAGTTGCGTAGGCTTTCATGACCTATCGTGTATAAAAAGCGGCCTTTTTGAGTAAAAAGCGCCATATATAGCTATCCTCTTTCCTCTACTTGGCAATCTCTCTCAAAAGGTTGTGTTACAAGATACGCCTTATATCTATTAAAAAGACAGGATTAGATCGTATATTTGTCATCTCGCTTACTCGTCATACGAGATATTCCCTAATTCCTTAATCTTCGAATCTCCGACTTGATGCGTGAATAACTCGATCAATTGAGCGGGCGTTAATGTCATCTGAGGCGAGAACTCGGAGGAATCCATATAACTTAATAAGCTATGGTATAATTGACGGGCCTCCGGGTATTCTTGTTGGGTTTCCAAGTCTGTCATACAGATTAATAACTTACCCGAGCCGACATTGAATTCTTGGATCATCCCTAATTTATGATTACGCTCCACGTTATCGATCACTTGTACGATCGGCCTGTAATTATCCGGAAGCTGGTCCAGTATCAACGGATGGCTATTCTTTATCATCGTGAACCATTGCCAGTTTGTATGGAAATCCGTCGGGAAATGAGTGAAAGCCGGATGAGAGGGATTCATTAATAATCCGAGGGTACCCGGAGAGACCGGTTTCTTTACCCATTCGCAGATGGACTTAAACATCCGGTAATTCCAGTAATCTGTCTGGAATAACCCGTCTACTGTCACGTTCTTGTAAGTCTTGGCATCCGGGAACCACAATACTTTCGCCCCGTTCGCCAATAAGTTCTCGGCCTGTTTATCCCATTTCTTAATAACGTTGATATCCGTAGGGATTTGCACGTTATTATGTTTCGGATAAATCCATAACGGATAATGATTGTGATACTCCGTGCCCTCGATCGCCAGCCGTAAAGTATAGGTCTCAGCCTCTTGAATGGCAGGTAAAGCGATATTTAATGGGCCTACCTCGGCCAACGTCCCTTGATTGATTTGCAGCGGTATGTTGTTTTGGGCGATTACTTGATCTTGACCATTTGTCAAGGTCCAAGTTAGATGTTTCCCTTTTAAAGCGGTAGGTGTATAGTTCGCTACCTTGATGGAGCCTTTGAGCGCCTCATTCCCGGAGTAACAGAATTTAGGCAGGAGAGCCAATAATACGACATCATCGCAAGACTCTTTCCATTCCTCGGCGGTTATCAAACCCTTATTATCCATAAATGCGTCCAAGATACCGACTAACGCCGTGCCCTGTCCCGGATAATCCTGTAAATCCAGTAATTGGAAGCCGGCCATTCCCGGAGTACGGAACGCCATTTCCATCTCGGCCCGGTAAAGTTGCGCCATCCATTTACCGGAAGCCTTGAAGAAATCATCCGCTTGTCCGGCCATACCGGACTCGCCCAGCCGTTTGCGGAATATCTCCAGATTCCAAGGTTTTAGTGCCCCGGTATATTTCTTGATTTCCTCATAATTCGGATAACATTGGAATTGGCCGGTCTCGTGTCCGATGATAGGCAATGAACATTGTTCGATAGCGGATTCGAAATTCATGACCGAGTTTGGATAGGTATGGTTGATATAACCGCCATCCTCCGCATCTGCGAAAGAGAAGGAACCCCGGGTATGGTTGCTGAATACGTTAGCGCCGGGGACTCGACAGGTCGTGAAGTAATCGTCACCCGCCGCAGGGCCGTTGAAGCCTAGATAGTCATTCGATCCAGATGCGTATAAATGCCGTCCGTCCTCACTACGGAAACGGGCGATCATGTCTACCATCGCGTCTTGATCCCCGGAAAGCTCATTGCCGATCGCCATCATGACGAAAGAGGCGTGATTCCCGTAAGCCTCCTGTATTTGTAATCCTTCTTTGGTGAGGAAATGGATCAAAGTGGTATCGCCCTTTTCCATCTTTCCCCAAAAAGGCAGCTCCGGTTGGAGGTAAAAACCTTCGATATCGGCCGCCTCGAAACAAGCTTTAGGAGGACACCATGAATGGAAACGGCAGTGATTGATACCGTATTCCTTGGCGATCCGGAAATAGCGTCTCCATGCTGCGGTATCCATCGGTACATGGCCTGTAAGCGGGAATACGCAAGCATCGTGTTTTCCACGAAGGAAGGTGGTCAATCCGTTGATGTTGAATTGTGTTCCTTCTGCTTTGAAATCTCTTAACCCGAAAGTAGTACTTTGGCTATCTTGGATATTCTCTCCTTGGATGTTCGCGGTCAAGCGATACAAGGTAGGGGAGAACTCGCTCCATTCCAAGGCGTCATCACCCATCGGTATTTGGAATACGATCTCGTCTTGTTGAACTACGATATTCTTATTGAATTGGATATGGTGCTCTAAGCCTGTGTTGAAAGCCTCCATCTCTATTTGAACGGCGGCTGCTATCATTTGCTCGAATGGATTTGAAAGCTTTATTTTTACGTCCACCGTTTTTTGATCCGCATGTGGATATACTTGTATCCGGCGGATATGGAATTGTGGACGGGCTTCCAATTTCAGGTCTCCGATAATACCGTTCCAGTTTGTCTGCGTGGATTCCGTATAAGCGTGTGAATTGTCCAATAATTGGGGCGGTACGCTCAAACCGTTATCGACTAGAATGGTCAAGTGATGCTTCCCAGCCCGGAGATATGCGGACAGATCGTATTCTTGAGGGGTGGAAATATGGTCGGATGAACCGACATATATGCTATCTACCCATATTTGGGTCGGTTTTGTTCGCTCCAAGATTAACCAAATGCTCTTACCTTCCCAATTCTCTGGAATCGTGATCTCTTTCTGATACCAAGCCTTACCTTGATAACGGAAGGGCCTAGACAAATGAGTTGTCTCCTCCTTGTCATTGTTAGGGTATCCTTTTTGGTTGGTGTCCGTGGTACCCGGTAATTGAACTTGCTCGGTGACATCTGTTGAATCCAATCGTAATTCCCAGCAACCGGCAAGCGATAATTCCTCTCTACTCTCTTTGGGAGTTTGGCATGCGAATAGCATGAGCATAAGTGGAATACTCCAAAATCTCTTCATGGTAATGTTTTTTACTCTAAATAGGGTTTACTCAATTAACAGTGGACAAAGGTAGTATTTTCGTGGGTTATTTGTTCTATGTTCGTGAATTTATGGAGAAATTAATGTATAGAATTGAGATCTATCGGACTAGCTTGCGTTCCAATACTATAAAAGTGATTTGTTAGGATTGGAAAGCGGTAAGGGTCATTTGTTGGAACGATGATTCCTGTACCGCCATTGGTCTCGGATACTTCGCCGTCGGGGGATAACCTTACTTTATGAGTATATAAAGGTGTCCCGCTCGCGTCTACTAGTACGACTTGCAATGTGTAATCTTTATCCGTGGGAACGGGGGCGGGTATAGGGAGAATATAAGAACCTTTAATCGTGGTTCCACCAGTTACAAACGCACTCTTGGGTATATTTACGATAATCTTATCGTTCGGATCGGAACTCATCGGCCCCATGATATAATCATTTGAATCTCGTTTGATCAAAGGGATGCTTTTGTTCTGTATCGTATATAATTCGATATGTAAGGCGCTTACGTCTACGCCCCCTATTTGAGTGGGGATGTTCTTGAAATAACCGATAACACCAGCTACACGACGGTATAGATCTACGTGTCCGGTACCGCCGTTCAAGATATTCGTGGTTAATTGGGAGAAACCGGCGAAAAGCTCAGAACCGGCGATATCCGTACGGCCTTTTCCCGCCGCTAGTAAAGCGTTGGCATCCTTTAATAAGGTACCTGAGGTAGGATTGGCTTGAATCGCATTGGGCAAGCCGTAAGTCGCCCCGGAGGTGTCGTCTAAGCCGATTGCCAAGAATGTATATACTTTCGATGCTTGGAAGCCCTCGTATACAACTTTATAGGTCTGCTCTTTGGTGGAGAGACCATTATCCGCTCCAGTCGCATATTGCCAGTTTATATTCTCGGAGGCTACGCAGCGAGCGTTGTCTGTAGCTCCATCGAAAATATAAAGCTGAACTTGCCGGACATGTTGCAAATTGTCGGGACTGGTCAATACGGTGCGGGTCATCAATGCCGGAGAGGCATTGAAGATAAGTACGACCGACTCTTTGTTGCTTCCCGGAACTGACGGGTCCGGTAGATCCTCGTTACTGCATCCTACCCAAGAGAGTAGTAATAGGGAACTGATTAGTCGGCATAACTTTGTGTATGGCGATGTGCTTATATCGATAGCTTTCTTCATTTCTTTAATAGTTTGAAAGTTTTAGAATTTGGGGTGTTTCGTCTTGGATATATACCTTGATTAGGTTGATTCCCGGGGATAGACGAAGCTGATATTCGTCTGCCGGATAAGAAACCGAGTCTATTAGTTGACCATTGACGGTGTAAATCTCGCAGCGAGTCATTACGACGGCTGTGGAACGTATGATTACTTGGTTGGTTCCTTCCCGATAGCAATAGACCTTGTTCTCGGTGGATATATCGCTTTCGTTGGCTGTGACCGTACCATTTGTCAGATAGAAACGTCCGATGTTGGTGGAGAGAGTACCTAGATCTATTTTTATATCCGGATTATCCAGTGAGTACCGTTTGTTCTTCTCCACATCGAACAAACTCCAACCGGTCCACTCTCCTCCTAAAGCTTTGCGTACGGATAAACTTACTTCAGCGGGAATGCGTAAGTAGAAACCGAGCTGTATCTCCGTGGCGTTCTGAAGCTGTTGGATATCCAACGCTTTTCCGTTTGCCACGCTAAAAATGGCGATCGCTGGGCGTATTTCGTTATCAATAAGGAGCTCTGCATCTTCTCCTGCGACATATTTATTATCAGAGGCCGGATTGAACCGTAGCAATGCATTGCTTACCGCTTGGCTTGTGGTGGCAGTCAGATAAAGAGCGGATGGATCCTCTTGGGTAGAGGAGTCTGCGCTTTTCAATTTATTGTCCGGTCCGGGTGCGGATACTAACATAGACTCTGTATACTTGATGGTCTGGCTAGTAGCCGCCGATGCTACGGAGATAAAGAAAGATTGCATAGGCGCTATCCGGGTGTAACCTGCTCCGTTATTCAATAATTGTCCGTTGGCATTAATATTGGAGTTATTACTATTTCCATCATATACTTGTACGGACTTTACGGTAGGGTTTTGATTCATGAATTCCGAGATATCCAGATGAGACATGAACATATTGCCAGCCAAGAAGTAAGTACCAGCCTGCTTATTGGTCAACGTAACTGAGATCGGGAAAGAGACGCCTTGGGTACTATTCTCGTAAATGAAACGTCCTATGCTTGAGCGGGTAATAGTCTCCTTGATTCCCGTTCCTTGATTGCTGGTATTTACGTATTCATATTCAGTATGCTCTTTGGGAAAACGGAAGGTGAGCGGAAGGCTTGCCGATCCTTGCTCAGCTTTCAAAGAGAAGCCTTTTCCCATTTCATAGACTTGCGCCAGCGCATTGAATGGCTGTGTCCATTGGGTTTCTGTGGGTGTGACCGTTACTTGTCCGTTGTTTAGGGTTTGCCCCTTTGCGTCGCTCGCCCATAGACGTTGGTAGATACGAGGATTGAATCGGTTTTGCGTAGTATTACTTGTGTTGAGCGAGGTGAATGGAGATGGATTTCCCGCTACGGGGATAAACATATCTCCGGTGACCATACTTTTTAAGGGAGCAGATAGCATATAATAACGTTCCGGCGTTAAAGTAAGGTCTACCCATGCCTTTTGATAAATCAATAAATGGGTGTTTGTAACTTCACCCCCTGATTCGAAGTAAATGTTATTGCATCCGTTTTGCTCTACACTGGTAAGGGTCGGGTAGATGTTACAGTTAGCGGGGATCGTAACATTGGTACAAGTCCATGGAGAGCCATTCGTCCAGTTGTTCCAGTTATTCCAATTGGAGTTTTCCGGACTGACTTTCCAAGTGGTATTTAAAGGATGTACTTCGAAAAATGGATTGGAGACGATCTTGCCTTTCTTGTCTTGAACAATAAGGTTGAATTGCCCGGCCACGGATATCGGACCGATCACCCAGCTAAAAGTACCATCGCTAGCGGTGATTGAATAGCTAGCCCCGTTTATGCCTAGGGGTGTACAAGATAGTGTATAGCTATTGCCCATAATGCCTTTGCCAGTGACTGTAATGCTACTGCTTTGGCAGATCGGACTGATATTCACGTTCACAAGATCTGTCTGATCGTTGGGGCATGATATCTCATCGATACAATCAGGTATACCGTCTCCATCGATATCATTACGGAAGAACAGGCCGTATAGTTTCATATTGTTCAAGAGATCTACGGCTCCGTTAACCGTGATCCGTATCTCGTCGAATTGAGCATGCGGACGCATGGTTAGATACTCCTTATCTCCATAGCCGATAGCGTCTAATCCCAGTACGCTCCAGTTTGTAAGTACTTCACCGGTAGCGGTACCTTTATAATAGGTAGATAGGGTCATCCAACTTCCTACAGATACTCCAGCTAAATATGTGGCCTTGTCAATGATCAATCCAATATTATGAGTGGCGTTGAGTACGCCTCCGACTTTCACGGCTATGTTAACGGATGACGCAACTCCGATTCCACCGATGGAGGTATAGGTGGTAGGATCGTTATCAATCAGATTTGCGAGGTTCAGTATCGTACCGCCAACACTTGCAAGAGCATTGATCCCTGTGTAGGCGTAGTTGATACTTGCCCCAGTCTTATCGGTTGATATCATAGTCGTGCTACAACCTATCGGATTATCGTAGCAATTTAAGTTGGCCGGTTCTACGAATACGCCATAAATGCGCAAGGTAGAAAGGTTGGTAGAAAGCACACCGCTTTTCCATAAAGTTATTTCGTTGAAACTCTTATCTGCTGGCACTATAATGCTATAACGGACTTTTAGCGAGCCATCACCTCCGATCACGCCTGCCGATATTACATTTGAATTATCTATTACTTTCTCGTAGGTTTTAGTCTGGTTATTATATACTCTTATCTGGAAAAATTGGAGAAGGTTGGCGCTCAATAAAGTGGAACTGGTCTCTACAACGAATCCGACTCTTTTCGACGTGCCATCACTGAATGTCCCGCTATTTTTCTTTACACCTATAATCTGCAAGTTATCCACAAGATTTAGGCCTCCGGTATATTCGGCGTAGGTACTCATGCTGGCATCAATAATATTCTCTTTATGGCTTATATTGCTTAGAGAGATCAAACTTCCGCTTGATTCGTTAATTTTTGTAGATAGAGATACATCGGTCACGGGTTGGTTACATCCGCTTGAGACGGTTGTCTGTATGCCTTTTGTAATTGTCACTAATCCGCTATCACCATCTGAGGCGGTCGCCCGGAATACGTAGTCTCCGGTTACTCCGGCAGTCATATTTGTAACTTTTCCGGTGGATGAGACTGCTACGTTCTCTCCCGTGGGTTGGCTTACGACTTCCCATTTTGTGATATCGCTATTTCCTGTAAGTTGGTAAGTGGTTTGGTCGGCGCATATTGTTGTATTTACGGTCAATCCGAAGTTATGATGATGAGTAACTTTCAATGGTTCATAGATGTAGCCATAATAGACTGATTTTACATTTGTACTTAAAACACTCGCAAAAGTTAGCCTAGCTTTGTTAAATGCTTGGCCTGCTATGACCGAAACTTGAACGACCCCTTGTGAGAGAACGCCGAGCCCCAATACTGAAGGCTCGAAAGTCGTAGTTGATGTGTTTCCTTTGCTATCGGTTAACGTAAGTGTGGTAGTGGCTAGTAGATTTATGTTTAAGATACCAGTATCTTTGTATTTAAATCCGACTTCTGTGCCTGCTGGATAATCACTTGTCCAAGATAATTCAACATAGGTAGAACCAACGGGGGAACCTACCACGGAAAAATCTGTTAAGTCCGCATTAATAAGCCTACTGGTATTAGTAGCGCCTACAGTTGATCCGGTTACACTCAGCCCTGCTATCGAGTTATTGGTAGTCAAAGTCTTCTCTACGGCATCTCCCACGAAAGCGTATCTGATCTTTAACTCGCCGAGAGCGGCTACACCTACTCCGGTATTGATAAGTCCGACTTCGTCAAAATCTTTGGTGGACGTAACGGTAAGATAGGATACGGCCTCCTGTTGCCCCGGTAGTTGTATCAAGTGAAGGCTGAGAGCGCTGGTATTTTGTCCTTCTTTAACTAGAATTGTTTCTTGTAAGACCCCTCCTTTATAGAGCATAATACCTATACCTTTCAATACATCTAAAGATAGGATACTACTATTTCCTCCTGCTTGGATACAGAAACCGGCTGTAGTACCGGCGGGGTATACGTTTTTAAGGTCCTTGATTCGTACGACGGGTCCTACGGCTACATCGACTCCGGCTACACCACTAAATGTTGCGTAATTGTTTAAGTTCTCATCCAGCAAATAATCCATATTTGTCACGCCGGAAGCTACTTTCGCTACGTTTATTAAATTGTTTATCATACAATCGGGAGCCACTAATGCTTTACGGGCTAATCCTTCGGCCATTCGTACGTTGAACGCTGATAAAACGAGCAGGATTATTATAGGTATATATTTTCTCATGATCTATTTAAACTCTGGTAATGCCGGATATATGTCTTGTATTGCAAAAGGAATAGTGCGAAGCGGCTTTTATGCCGCTTCGTCTATTTTATTAAGTTTGTACTCTTTCTATTCAACAACTAGTTTGTGGATTAACTCCCAGTTATCATTTACACGAAGAGTAATGATTTGACCTTTGAAAAGATCTTCAGGTTCCTCTACCTCTCCACCACCGGGAGTTTCAGGATTGCTTGGTTTGGCTATCGTTTTTTCTCCGATAGAATATAGATGATTACGTACTAAACTATAACTGGAGGTTGACTCATTCAGGATGGTACTATTGTCTATTTGTACCACATTAGATTGAGTGGCCGCTAAGTTTACGGTCCAATATTTTATGATCGTATTGCTATTATCTAATAATTGTAATTCTAATGTATTCTTGTTTTGATTCGCAAATGGTATAACGAAATTGCTAGCGAAGACGGTTCCCTTTTTGGCATTGAAATCTGCACTCATGGCTGCCGGTATTACCCAAGTCGGAGATATCTCTGTTCCTGCGTCTTGATCATTTAACAAGCCATCGTCATTAACATCCATCGGTGTTCCTTTAAACCAGTCGCTTAAATTAATTTCATAGAGGACAGCGGCGTCATTGGCACCCGTGGAATTATGGAATTTAGCTGTTGCTGTTGCTGGAGTTTTACCGTTTACGACATATTTTACATTAGCGCCTCCTGTTTTTCTGAAGCTACTGTTGAAATTTGTCATATCCAATTGAGTGTTTTTACCAGAGGAAACCAAACGTAGTTTAACGGCGTCTTTATTGTCTACCTTGGCGGGAATATTCTTGAAATATCCAAATACGCCGGCAACTTGGCGATGTAGATAAAGCACGTTGTTAGCGACATTCGCTGTTAACGCAAAATTCCGATTGTTATCAACGGTAATCTTTTGGATAGATCCGGCAAAGATCTCTTCACCCTCTCCTGCGGTTGTACTCGTAACATGATTGAATGTGCTTGCGCCAGACCAACCTTTGGCAATGTCAGTAAGAGCCGGGGCGTGTGTATAGTTTGATCCGGAAGAGGTATAACCAACCGCATATACTAAATAACTCCCGGGGTCTAAGCCGGTATTAGCTCCGCTTGTGATCTCGGTTTTGAGGTTTAATGTCGCATAGCGGCCATGATCCGCCGAACCATCATAGGTTGAGCCGTTATATATGATTCCGGAAGGAGAGGAGGCATCGCTCCACTGAGCATATTCCTTATCATAGACACAACCTGTGATAGCATCACTTGCCCCTAGAGAGAATATAGCCACCTTTACTTTGTCGATTGTTTGTGCGGCCTCCGAGCTATATAGCGGACGTCCAGCCTTTGTCGTCAGCCCATCACCGGTATTAGCTACGCGGAGTACTAGTTCTTGCCCTACCGGAGAACCTTGGCTCGGATCATCCTTTGGATCACCATCATTACTACATGCAGAGAACAAGAACATGCCTGTCGCTGCTAAACATAAAAACTTCTTCATCGTTTTGAAAATTAAAGTGAAACATTAATTGTTAATTACAGATTTGTTTAGTTGATCACGAGACCGTGTTGTTGTTCCCAGCTGTCGTTTACCAACATGTAAATCCTGAAATCTCCGCTATCATCATACACGTATTTTAGTACTGTCAGTTCATTCCTTCTCATAGCGATATTTATACCTTTGGGTGTGAGGGCTGGAAGATCGTGTTGAGCGGTAGCGTAGAAGTTTAGCCTTAACAGCGAATATTGATCTTTTCCGGATGGTGCCAGCATTGTTTTAATGACAGTTTCGGACGCCGTTTTCCAGTCAGATTGTTTATAGACGGATGTAGATTCTGAATAATTAAAGTAACGGTCTACTCGTTTGAAAAGACTGTCTATTGAGTTCTCTGAATGAACGATCGCATGCGGCAAGTTTACTAACTGTACGATTAGCTTACCTTTTGTACGTTCCATATTTATTGTATAATGATAATTATCAACGTTATACATAAGTGTATCATTCGATAGGTAAAGATCGTCACCCTCCTTGTTCCCTACATGTAATGTCGCTTTCTCTGGATCATCTTTTAAAGCAGTCTCATCGGCTAAACCTCCCCATACCGTAAATACATATTTACCTAACGGCATATTTTCAGGAAACGTGATTTGAAATGTCTTTTCATCACCACTTACGTTAAATACATTCTTTTGTTCAACTATATTTCCCGTATTAAAGTCGTATAATGTATAATGAAGTGTCGGTATATATTCTTTAAACGGCAGATTTTTACCTTTGTGTTCTTCAAGCTCTATGTTATTTATGTTAAAATAGTTCTTGTCTTTTACCTCTATATTTATTTGTAAAGGAGGACAAGGTTTCATGTCTTCTTTTATGCAAGATATACATAGCCATAAAAATGTGAATAAATATATGTAATTTCTAGTATTCATATTTGACTTGATAAAGTTTAGACGTTTTATATAATCAACAGGATAGTATGATTTAAAGTTTTTGATATATCCCGTTATTTTTTTATTTTTTGAAAAGATTACTAAGTGATAAATACTGTATTAAAAGGCTCTATGTTGATACGATTTATGCGGATTTTTATAATTTTAAGTATACACTCTTTTATCTCTTTTTATTATAAGGCATGAACCATTGGTAATGCTTGCCTGTTTAATATCTATTATTACGTTAATAAAATAAAGAATATGAAAACAAATGATTCAAAAACATCCGTAGACTCTAAATTGGAGGAGATGGAGGAAAAGTATCCCGTAGAGCAAATCGCTGTTAAAAATGAGAAGAAAATAACGGCCAAGGATATAAAGGAGGCTGTGAAAGAGATTAATCCCGATACGGACAGCTTGGGTAGCAGAGGGTAAAACGTATTTTAATTTGCTCAAAAGAATAATTATTAAGATTTATAGTATTATCTTTGCGGTTGCGGTTGTAATAAACCGAGGTATAAAGATTGGTAAATCTAGCAAATTAAATAATAAAGATGTATAGAACAAGAACTTGTGGCGACTTGCGCCTTGCGGATGAAGGTCTGGTGGTTACACTGGCCGGTTGGGTGCAGAAAACCCGCAAAATGGGAGGAATGACATTTGTCGATATCCGCGACCGTTATGGTATTACTCAGTTGGTATTTAATCAAGAGGTTGATGCAGCTCTTTGCGAAAAGGCAAATAAGTTGGGCCGTGAATTCGTGATTCAGGTTACGGGTACGGTTCGTGAGCGCTCCAGCAAGAATGCGCATATCCCGACAGGTGATATTGAGTTGATCGTTTCTGAATTAAATGTCCTGAACTCTGCGCTTACCCCTCCGTTCACGATCGAGGAGGAGACAGATGGCGGTGATGACTTGCGTATGAAATATCGTTATCTAGACTTGCGTCGTGCTTGCGTTCGTAAGAATCTGGAACTTCGTCATAGAATGGCGTTCGAGGTTCGCCGCTATTTGGATGAGCAAGGTTTCTTGGAGGTAGAGACTCCGGTTCTTGTAAATTCTACCCCGGAGGGTGCCCGTGACTTCGTGGTTCCTTCCCGTATGAACCCGGGACAGTTCTACGCTTTGCCTCAGTCTCCACAGACCTTGAAGCAATTGTTGATGGTTTCCGGTTTCGACCGTTATTTCCAGATCGTAAAATGTTTCCGTGACGAGGATTTGCGTGCGGATCGCCAGCCGGAGTTCACGCAGATCGACTGTGAGATGAGCTTCGTGGAGCAAGAGGATGTCTTGAATATGTTCGAGGGCATGGCGAAACATTTGTTTAAGGTAATCCGTGGTGTCGAGTTCAAGGAGTCGTTTATGCGTATGACTTGGCAAGACGCTATGAAACAATATGGTAGCGATAAACCGGACTTGCGTTTTGGCATGAAGTTCGTTGAGTTGATGGACATCATGAAAGGCCATGGTTTCTCCGTATTCGATAACGCCGCTTACATAGGGGGTATCTGTGCGGAAGGTGCCGCAAGCTATACCCGTAAACAACTGGATGCGTTGACTGAGTTCGTGAAACGTCCGCAGGTAGGTGCTAAAGGTTTGGTTTACGCTCGTGTGGAAGCGGATGGTAACGTAAAATCAAGCGTAGATAAATTCTATAGCCAAGAGGTTCTTCAAGAAATGAAGAATGCGTTCGGCGCTAAGCCGGGTGATTTGATTTTGATCCTTTCCGGCGACGATGCGATGAAGACTCGTAAGCAACTTTGCGAGTTGCGTTTAGAGATGGGTAATCAATTAGGCCTTCGTGACAAGGATAAGTTTGTTTGCTTGTGGGTAATCGACTTCCCGCTGTTCGAATGGAACGAGGACGATCAACGTTTCTACGCTATGCACCATCCGTTTACCTCTCCGAATCCGGATGATATACCGTTGTTGGACACGGATCCGGGCGCTGTTCGTGCGAATGCGTATGATATGGTTATCAATGGTGTTGAAGTGGGTGGTGGTTCTATCCGTATCCACGACAGCCAATTACAGGATAAGATGTTCAAGCTGTTAGGATTCACCGAAGAAAGAGCGCAAGAGCAATTCGGTTTCTTGATGAATGCGTTCAAGTACGGAGCGCCTCCTCATGGAGGTTTGGCTTATGGCTTGGATCGTTTCGTGTCTTTGTTCGCCGGTTTGGATTCTATCCGCGACTGTATCGCTTTCCCGAAGAACAATTCCGGACGAGATGTTATGCTCGATGCTCCGGGTGTTTTGGATCCAGCCCAGTTGGATGAACTGAATTTGATCGTTGATATCAAGAAATAATCCAATCTGAAATTCCATTCGAATGGGAATCTTATTCCATCCGAATGGAATTTTCTTTTCTTCCGAAAGGAATTACTTTTTCTCCCGAACATAAATCAAAGGATATTTAGCATGGTAAAGGTTAAAGATATATTGAGAGAAATAGAGCATTACGCCCCGCTGCCGCTTCAAGAAGGTTTTGACAATGCGGGTGTGCAAGTTGGCGACGTGAACCAGCATGCGACGGGTGTGTTGCTATGCCTAGATGTTACCGAGGAGGTGCTCGATGAAGCGATCGAGATGGGATGCAACCTGATCATCTCTCATCATCCTTTGGCCTTTAAGTCGTTTAAGTCGTTGACAGGCTCCAATTATATCGAGCGTTGCATGATGAAGGCGTGTAAGTATGATTTGGTGGTTTATGCCGCCCATACCAATCTTGATAATGCCGTAGGAGGCGTGAATTACCGTTTGGCAGAGTTGATCGGCTTGCAAAATGTACGGATCTTGAGCCCCCAAAAAGGCGCTTTGTTGAAGTTGGTGACGTTTGTCCCCGAGGCTTATGCCGAGATCATGCGGAATACCTTGTTCAATGCCGGTGCGGGAAGTATCGGGAACTATGATGCTTGCAGTTATAATTTACATGGCGAGGGAACATTCCGTGCCAATGCGGGATGCAATCCGTTTTGTGGTGAGATCGGCGAGGTGCATGTAGAGAAAGAGGTGCGTATGGAGATGATCCTTCCGGTATTCAAGAAGACAGCGGTGACCCGTGCTCTGTTATCCGTTCACCCGTATGAGGAGCCGGCTTTTGATTTTTATTCGTTATCAAACACATGGGAACAGGCAGGTTCCGGTGTAGTGGGAGAGTTGCCTGCCGAGGAAGATGAGTTAAGTTTCTTGTTACGGATCAAGGCCCTGTTTAACGTCGGTTGCGTGAAGCATTCCCCATTTACGGGTAAGTCTATCCGAGAGGTCGCTATCTGCGGAGGCAGCGGCGCTTTCTTGATCAAGGACGCTATTGCGTATGGTGCCGATGTCTTTATAACGGGGGAGGCGAAGTACAACGATTTTTACGATGTGGAGGACCAGATTCTACTGGCGGTTATCGGTCATTATGAATCGGAAATCTGTACAAAAGACATATTTTATAACATAATATCGAAAAAATTCCCTACCTTTGCGGTACATTTTTCGAATGTTAATTCAAACCCAGTAAAATATTTATAGAATGGCTACAGATAAACAATCAGCTGAAAAGGAATATACGGTTGAAGAAAAGCTTTCTACGCTGTATCAACTTCAGACGATGATGACTGAAATTGATAAGATCAAGACCCTTCGTGGTGAGCTTCCTCTGGAGGTTCAAGACTTGGAGGACGAGATCGCAGGACTGGAAACACGTCTCCAGAACTATCAAGCGGAGATCAAGGAGTTTGAGACTTCTGTTGTTGAGCAAAAGCATAAGATCACGGAATCTACCACATTGATAGATCGCTATAAGGCACAATTAGATAATGTGCGTAATAACCGGGAGTTTGATAACCTGTCTAAGGAGATCGAGTTCCAAGGTTTGGAAATTGAGTTCTCAGAGAAAAAAATTCGTGAATTCGGAGAGGCGGTAGACGCTAAGAAAAAAGATATCGCTGAACTGACTGAGAAGCTGGAAGGCCGTAAGGCTGACTTGGTTCAGAAAAAGAGTGAGTTGGAGCAGATCATTTCCGAGACAAAGCAGGATGAGGAGAAACTTCGTGAGAAAGCGAAGAAGCTGGAAGCCGCTATCGAACCTCGTTTGTTGACCGCTTTCAAGCGTATCCGTAAAGGTGCTCGTAACGGTTTGGCTGTTGTTTATGTGCAACGTGGCGCTTGCGGTGGTTGCTTTAACAAGATCCCGCCTCAGAAGCAATTGGATATCAAGTTGCGTAAGAAAATTATTGTTTGCGAATACTGTGGTCGTATTATGATCGACCCGGAATTAGCAGGTGTAGAAGATTAATTCAAAAGATCTATAAGTAATGGCTCTAGCTAAAACCGGCTAGGGCCATTATTGTTTTTAATACAAAGATGTTATGATACATACGATACGTTTATATATAGAGAAGTACCGGCTGTTATCCGAGGATCGTCCGGTTTTGGTCGGATTGAGCGGTGGTGCCGATTCTGTGGCTTTGTTGGGCGTATTGGTGCGTTTGGGATATCCGTGTATAGCGCTTCATTGTAACTTTCATTTGCGTGGGGAGGAGTCGGATCGGGATGAGGCATTTGCCTGTGAGTTCGCGGAATCTTTGGAAGTACCCTTTCATAAGATAGATTTCGATACGATCTCTTATGCCGGAGAGAAGCATCTCTCGATAGAGATGGCTGCCCGTGAATTGCGCTATGCTTGGTTTGAGGAGATGCGGGAGCGGCTGGGAGGGCAGGCGATCGCCGTCGCCCATCACCGGGACGATAATGTGGAGACGGTCTTGATGAATTTGATACGGGGCACGGGAATCCGGGGGATGAGCGGGATCCGTCCGAGGAATGGTTTCATCGTCCGTCCTTTGCTGTGCGTAAGCCGTGAGGATATCTTGGCTTGGTTGGCGGATCAAGGCTACGCCTATATGGTGGATAGCACGAATTTATCGGATGCTTATACCCGTAATTTCATCCGTTTGAATGTGTTGCCGCTTTTGGAGGAGATAAATCCATCGGCCCGGAATACCATCGCACGTTCCGCCGAGCATCTTTCTGCCGCAGAGACTATATATATATATGTATTGGAACAAGCCCGGAAAGAGGTTGTCGTATCGGATGATCGTCTTTCTATCGGGGCGTTGATGCGGTTTCCGGCTCCGGAGACGATTTTGTATGAGTTATTAAAAGAATATGGTTTTACCCGTCTGGTCTCGGACGATATTTTCGCTGCCTTGACCAAGGAGCCCGGTAAGCTGTTTTACTCTTCCACCCATCGTTTGCTGAAGGATCGGGATTATTTATGGATCACTTCTTTAGAGAAGAAGGAAGAGCGAACCTTCGTTTTAGATCCGGAAAAGGGTATTAATCATGAACCTATTGAACTATCTTTCCAAAAACTTGTTATAACTATAGGTTTCCCTATCGAGAAGAATAAGCGTATCGCTTATTTGGATTATGATAAACTCGATTTCCCTTTAACATTGCGGACTTGGAAAGAAGGCGATTGGTTTATTCCCTTCGGAATGAAAGGACGTAAGAAGTTGAGTGACTATTTCTCCGATCATAAATTTAGCCGGATTGAGAAGGAGCGCACATGGCTTCTTTGTAGTGGCGACGCTATCGTTTGGGTGGTAGGAGAAAGGACTGATAATCGTTTTCGTATAGACGAATCAACAAAGCGTGTGCTAATTGTGAATTTTTTGGGCTAAATCCTCGTTTATTGTAAAAATATTCTTACATTTGCGAAGATTTACTCCGCAGATATGTTACTAATGGTTCAAATTAGCTGAACAATCCGGTTATTACATGAAAATTATAATTAAATAAAGATACAATGATACCATTGGGCGTACATCGTGTTTGTATATGTGATCCGTGTGTATGTACCATTTATATTATTACTTCGCAATATGCAGAAATATAACATTCTAGAACTAAATGAAAAACTTCTTCCCGAACTTCAAAGTATCGCGGAAGAGTTGGGAATAAAAAAAGTTAGCAGCTTAAAGAAAGAAGAGTTGGTTTATCGGATTCTTGATGAGCAAGCGATCTCCTATGCCGGCATTCAGGCTGAAAAGATGAAAGAGAAAGAGGCTAAGAAGCCTGCAGAGGGCCGTAAGAGAGGCCGTCCGGCTAAAGCCGCTTCTCCTAAAGTGGCGAAGGCTGAGACTGCCGAAGCTGCAGAGAGTACCCAACAGGCTCCGGAAAAGCTAGTGACTGCTCCGGCTGACAAGAAAGAGCAAAAAGAGCAGCCTGAACGTAAGAAAAGAGTCCGTATCGAGAAAAAGGAAAAGGTAGCGGGCGCTATCGCTCCTTCCGAGGATAACAAGGAAGTGGTGGTTTCGAAAGAGCCGCAAACGATCTCTACGGTAACGGAAATCTCGGCCGTGGAAACTCCGGCGATAGTAGAGAGCCCGGTGGAGAAACCGTTGTTGCCTCCTGTTGTGGCGGAACTTGAAACGGAAGAAGAAGCCGCTTTGCCGGAAAATACGACTCCGGTAGAGGTAGCGGAAGAAACCACTTCACCACAAGCGACGGAAGAAGAGCCTAAGCGCATCGTATTCCGTCATCCGGACGCTAAATCCGTATTGGATCAAATTTTCCCGTTCTCCGCTCCGAAACCCGAGGCAAACAAACCTCAACCCGAGGCCGCTCCCCAGCAGAATAATCCTCGACAGAACAATCGACAGAATAATCATAATAACAACCGTAATAACAATAACGCTAATAACAACCAGCAGGCTCAAGAGAAAATGTATGAGTTTGACGGCATCCTTACAGGAACCGGCGTGTTGGAGATGATGCAAGATGGTTACGGTTTCCTTCGTTCTTCAGATTATAACTATTTGACTTCACCGGACGATATTTATGTCTCTCAATCCCAGATCAAGTTATTTGGCTTGAAAACGGGTGACGTGGTAGAAGGTTCGATCCGTCCGCCGAAGGAAGGTGAGAAGTATTTCCCGTTGGTGAAAGTGGACAAGATCAATGGACGTACGCCAGAAGAGGTTCGCGACCGGGTTCCTTTCGATCATTTGACCCCGTTATTCCCGGATGAGAAATTCATGCTTACGGCACGTAAATCACCGAAAGTATACGATAATATCGCCGTACGTGTGGTTGATTTATTCTCCCCGATCGGAAAAGGGCAACGTGGTTTGATCGTCGCTCAACCGAAAACCGGTAAGACGATGTTGTTGAAAGATATCGCGAACGCTATCGCTTACAACCATCCCGAGGTTTATATGATTATATTATTGATCGACGAACGTCCGGAGGAGGTTACGGATATGGCTCGTAGCGTGGATGCGGAAGTGATCGCTTCTACATTCGACGAACCGGCTGAACGTCACGTGAAAATCGCTGAGATCGTATTGAACAAGGCGAAACGAATGGTAGAATGTGGTCATGATGTCGTGATTCTTCTGGACTCGATCACTCGTTTGGCTCGTGCTTATAATACGGTACAACCGGCTTCCGGTAAGGTGCTTTCCGGTGGTGTGGACGCAAATGCGTTGCAGAAGCCGAAGCGTTTCTTCGGTGCCGCCCGTAATATTGAGAATGGCGGTAGCCTTACGATTCTAGCCACCGCCCTTACGGAGACTGGCTCTAAGATGGACGACGTGATCTTCGAGGAATTCAAGGGTACGGGTAATATGGAGTTACAATTGGATCGTAAATTATCCAATAAACGTATCTATCCGGCTGTGGATATCACGGCTTCCAGCACTCGCCGTGATGATTTATTGCAGGATGAGAGCACGTTGAACCGTATGTGGGTCTTACGCAAATATCTATCAGACATGAACTCTATGGAGGCTATGGAATTTGTTAAGCAACGGATGGAACAAACCGTTGATAATATGGAATTCTTGGCATCCATGAACGGTTGATAATATCCCATAAAAAAACACTATACTTTTGAGTTCAAAGCAATATTGTTTTAGCTCCAAAAGTATAGTGTTTTTCAAATAAAAAGTATAGTGCTTTTATTGCGCCTTTTTAGGCCTTCCACGATGTCCCATATTTCGTTTTTGTGGGCTCGAGGATGATCCTTTATCCTCACTTTTACGAGGCCGTCCTCTGCCTCTTTTATTCATACCGTATTTTTCCGGCTCATACAAGGGCACTTCACCGAATTCCGGGCTGACCGGTATCTTATAAACCTCTTTTTCCAAGAAATCCTCTATGCGCTTGAATTGTGCTTGTTCGTCGATCGATACGAAAGTAATCGCCAATCCTTCGCCGTTCGTACCCCGTGCCGTACGTCCGATTCGGTGTACGTAATCCTCCGGATCATGCGGGATATCGAAGTTCACGACCAACTTGATGTCATTGATATCAATTCCACGTGCTACGACATCCGTAGCCACAAGGATATCGATATGTCCGCTCTTGAATTCTTTCATGACCTCCTCCCTTTGGGATTGCTCTAGATCCGAGTGCATGGCGGCTACATTGAACTTTAATCTTTTTAAGGTGGACGCTAATTCTTTCACCTTCATTTTAGAAGAGGAGAAGATAATTACTCGTTGAGGGCGGCTTTGAGTGAAGAGATCTTGTAGAATCTTGAGCTTTTGTGGATCGTAGCAGATATATGCGGTTTGCATGATAGATTCGGGTGGGCGTGAGATAGCGATCTTGACTTCTTCCGGATCTTTTAGGATGGTTTTAGCCAACGTCCGGATCTTAGGCGGCATGGTAGCCGAGAACATGATCGTCTGGCAGTAGGGGGGCAGCTGTTTATGAACCTGCATGATGTCGTCATAAAAACCCATATCCAGCATGCGGTCCGCCTCGTCTAAGACGAAGAACGACACTTTAGACAAATCTACAGTACCTAACTTAATATGGGACAATAAACGTCCCGGGGTAGCGATCACGATATCCGCACCCATCTCTAAACCTCTCTTTTGTTGTTCCCAAGCGATTCCGTCGGTACCTCCATACACGGCTACTGCGGATACGGAAGGTATAAAATAAGTGAATCCTTGAATTTGTTGGTCTATTTGTTGAGCCAATTCCCGGGTCGGTGCCATAATGACCGCATTCACCGCGTCTGTCGGATGACAACCTTTGCTTAGTTCATTAATAACTGGCAAAACATACGCCGCCGTTTTACCGGTTCCGGTCTGTGCGCAAGCGATGATGTCTTTACCTTCTAAAATGACAGGAATCGTTAACTCTTGGACTGGAGTCGTTTCGTCAAAATTCATGTCATAAAGCCCGTCTAATACGGCATCTTCCAAATCTAATTCATCAAATCTCATCTTTTTACATTCAAATTCCCGGTAAAGATAAAGATTATTTAGAAATATTATGCAATAGGTAGGTTTCTCTTTGGTGATAAATAGAAAAATAAATACCTTTATCCCCGAGTTATACCCCAAAAACGAAAGAATTAATATGAATAGTCTAGAAAGCGGAAGTAACGTTCAGTCTGGATTAGAGATGATCATGGAGAAGAGTCCCGATACGATTGTATTAGTAGATCGAAATCTTACTCTTGTCAAGGTTATTTCTGCAAAAGACGATTATTATCATTATTTAGCGAATAACTGTATCGGAAAGCAACCTCAAGCGTTGTTCCCGGACGGGAAGAACTACGATCAATATGAGATCTATAGAGCTGCGGTTAAACGTGTTTTCGAGGAGCAAGTGAAAGTGGATTTCTCTTTTGAGGTCTCTTTTGAAGGAAAGAACTATTATTATCTATCGCAAGCAAGCCTTTTTAATGAGGAGCTTGTAATCGTTTATACACGCGATGTATCTTCTCTGAAAACAGAAAACAATCTACAAGAACTGATCAATACGATATTAGATCGGTTACCGTTGGGGGTTTTCGTGAAAGATGGGGATAACCATTTTAATTACCTGTATTGGAATCATTTTATGGAGGAAATAACGGGTATTGAAACCCGGGAGATCGAGGGACATGATGATTTCGAGGTGAATTATAATGCCTTGATGACCGCCGAGGAGCGTCTGGAAACCGATATGAACGTGATCAAGACAGGACTGACCGCTAGATTCAAGGGCAAGGTAAAATCGGCCTCTGGCGATTACCGGGATATAGAGGTCGCTAAATATCCTATTTCCCTAAATAATGGCAAGCCGCTTGTCTTGGCTTTATGGAGAGATATAACTTCCGAGTTGGCTACAGAGAATACTTTGAGAAGAACCCGGATCTTGACGAAAATGGCATTGCGGATAAGTGATATACGTACATGCTCGATCTTCATCGATCCGGACAGTACCCATAATTTCAAGGATTCCGTTGTGACCTTGAACGATTGGAATACCATGTCGGAAGATATGATAGAGGTGTCATGGGGGCAGTTTATCAGCCGGGCGCATCCGGATGATCAAGAACATTATCATAATATGTTTACCCGTCTTTGCCGAGGGGAAATCTCTGAGGCAAGGATCGAGGCACGTATGCTATTTCCCGGCAAGAAGGAATATGTTTGGAGAGAGGTATTCGCTACCGTGTATGAACGGGACGAGAAAGGAAGACCTTCGGTTATCCTTGGATGTTCAACGAATATTCAGGAACGGAAGAATCAAGAATTAAGCCTTGAGGAGGCGAAGGTGAAGGCCGAGGCCGCTGATAAGATGAAATCGAAATATCTGGCGGATATGAGCCATGAGATCCGGACTCCTTTGAATGCGATTACCGGCTTCTCTGAATTGATGGCTTTTGCTGATACGGATGAGGAACGTATGTCGTACTACGATGTGATCAAGATGAATAACCAATTGTTGATGCAATTGATCAATGACATCTTGGATATCTCGAAGATCGAGGCGGATGCGATAAAGATCACATATGAGCAATTAGATGTCAGTGAATTGATGGATACGATTTATGCTTCCGCCAAGTTACGGGTTCCGGGAGGAGTCAAGTTAATTTTGGAGAAAGGGGCTGACCACCATATGTTCGGTACGGATAGCATGCGTCTGTTGCAGTTGATTAATAATTTGGTGAACAACGCTATCAAGAACACGAAAGAAGGTAGCATCACGATGGGATATACCATTCAACCGGATAATCAATTACGTTTTTACGTAAGGGATACGGGAATCGGTATCGATAAGGACAAATTGAAAGATGTCTTCGGTCGTTTCGTGAAAATAAACGACTATATGGAAGGTATCGGATTAGGACTGGCTATCTGCAAAGGATTAGTTGTTAAGATGGGAGGTTCGATACATGTTACTTCTGAATTAGGGGTAGGTTCAGAGTTCTCCTTTATTTTGCCGTCTCACGAATAGCGCTATTTGTAATAGCGCTTATAAATTTGGTCGTATAATCCACTGTTCTTGATTTGCTGGAGCCAACTATTTAGGCTATCCAGTAGGACAGGGGAGTCTTTACGGACCGCCCACGATTGCAATTGGGTAAAACTGACATCCGTTAGGATATCGACTTCCGGCAGGTTTTTCTGGGTCATGCGGGCGATTTGTTGGTCGCATACGGCATAATCGATATCGCCTTTGGCTACCATGATCATAAGCTGCTCGGTAGAATATAACTCATCTTCCACCACGTAGATCGTATCGCCTATCTCGTGTCCCAGATTTTGCAGACGCAATAAGGCCGGGGAATCTTTCGGTATGTATAAAGTCTTTTGGGCTAAATCCAATTGGTTACGGATAGGGGCTTGTCCGTTGTTCGCCTCTGCCGTACGTTGTACCAAGACTTGCTTGTTGAGAACGATCGGTTCGGTGAACAGGTAGTTTTCCCGCATCTCGGAGGTGATGGGTATGTTTCTTGCGATTACGTCGCATTTGTTGTCCGATAATTCCTCGAAACTTTTCGCTAAACTCATTTCCAAATGCGTCTGAACCTCCAATCCGGATAATTTAGCGATCGCTTGGCTAAGCTCGTATTGAAAACCTTGCACTGTATCGCCTGATACGAAATACCCGGATTGATTGTACTCGGTTATCATCCGGAGAATTCCTTCTTCCTTGATTTCCGGATAATCACGAGGCCCGATTTCTTGAGGACGTTGGTTGAATCTCCAAAGCTGTATCATTGTCGTTACAGCGACAATCAGTAGAAAAGCGTATAGGATAAGCAACTTCTTAGATCTCATGGCAATCGATTAATTATTGAAAGTCACGGAGATGCCCATTTTCAAGACCATCGGGTCCAACGGATAATGCGCAAGAGAGAAGTAATTCGGGTCAACGAACTTAGAGCCTAGATTGTATGCCATGATGAAGAAGCGAGCTTGCTTCAAATGGAAATTCGCATAAGCGTTGATCAACGGATAATTGCCAACCTTCACCTTCGTATCGCCTTCCTGTACTTGGAATTGCTGGGTAGCCGGCTCGTAATAAGGAGCGTAATAAGCGGTGTTGTAGTATACGTTCGCACCAATCTGTACGGTTAATACTTTCGCCAACTTAAACGCTAGATATATATTCGAGTATGCGCTGATATCCGGTAACGGGAGTTGAGACTTCTCGCTAGAAAGCTGATAGGCCACCTCATTCTCCCATCCGAACGCACGGTACATGATATCTTGCTTGATACGGGCTGAGACAACTTGAATGTTCTTACTGCTTTGCTCCGGCAAACCTTTGCCGTTGAAGAATACATAATTCTGGATACTTTCCACTCCTCCGGATAACTGGGTACGGGTGGATTCCAAGTTGATTTTCGCTCCGGCGTAAATCCTTTGCACATTTTTCAATGATAGATCCCACCAATAGTAACGCCCATGATGGTGACGTTGGTAAAACGCCGGGGTGATATTCTTGATATATCCTTCCGCCTTGATGGTAGCGTCTTTCTTGAAAAGCTTGAATTTGGTCTGTAAGTCTCCGCTCACTCGAACCTCTCCGGCGTCACTTCCCGCAAGTCCTAATTCTCCACGGACATTGTAGGTAAGAAGGCTACCACGGCGTTTGGATAATTCGCCTCCGATGTAGGTCGTAAACTCATCATATACCTCGGAAGTAGGGAAATTTAATGTACTCGGCTCAGAGCTTTCACGACCATCCGGACCGTAATCCAGTCCGGGAACTTGGGATGCCAATCTAAACCGGCGTTTCTCGAAAGTAACGAAGGCGGTCAGCCCGAACTTAGCCCAATCTTGGAAACCTTCCCGCAAGGCCAACGCAAAAGTATTCTTTAAATTCCATGAGGAAGTCTGGTCATTCAAAGATGCGTCCATACCATAAAGATGAGTGTAGCAGGTATCGATCCCGGCATCATTAGAGATAAAGCGTCTGCGGTTATCTTCGTAATCGATGGTATGGATGATACTGGAAACCGGAATGAATACCTCTTTTACGTTCCCTTCCTCATCGGTTTCTTCCAATTCTTTGGTAAAACCGAGATTGTATCTCTGTGTCAGGAAATATTGTTTTCCACGGACACGGTTCCATGTGTCCGTGTAACGGACAGGGTATGATTTACTATCGATATTTCTTTGATTCTCGGCCAAGTCATCGGGATTCGTGATATACTGGTCATTTGTAAGTCCACCGTTCTCGTAGTTTACGAAATTGAAATTACTTAAATAAGCGTTTAACTCGTAACGGTCGGTGATATAACTTCCGAAAAAACGATAACTTAATAATTTATTACCGTTGGAGTTATAATATCCGCGGCTATAGATATAATCCATCTCGCCACCGACATTGATCTTCTTGCCAAAGTTCATGGTCAGTACCCCTTTCAGTCGGTCCATCTTATTCTGGCTAGCTCCTCCTGTCGTATAAGTCACTTGGGTATAGGGTACTTTGGTATCATAGAAATAAGCGTTTGTCGGGGTCGTGATATAATAATCATAGGCATCGGCGAAGATGAAATCACGTTCCTCCTTACGTTCGTTAAAAATACGGGTTTGCGCCGGCGATCCCACATTCGCCAGATAACCTACGGCCAATGAGTTCGCTTCCACCAACGTACTATTCCCGAAATTTAATCGATTGGTATCCATAGGAGCGATATAACGTTCTCCCAAAAGAGGCGTGAGCCGATAACCGATGATTCGTTTTGATTTCAGCGCCGCGCTATCTGTTTGCAGCAAGCTATCCGGTATTTCCTTGTTTGAGGATGATAAATTAGATAACGAGAATCCACCTCGTCCTCCCCGGCTCCCGGAACGTCCTTGCGCATGTGCGGAAGCCGCCGTTCCTATCAGAAAAAGTAATATGTATAGATAATACTTCATGGGTTGCAAAGATATAACAAAAAATAATGTGCCAATTATAAAATATGCCAATATGCCAATCAGAAAACTTAATTGGCATATCGGCACATCAATGAATGAGCTTCTTATATTTTCTGTATAATCTCCATTCCTTTCTTAATGGCAGCCTCGTTCATCGGCAACAAATGATGGTGACGCTCGGGCAAGGATTTCTTCAATCCTAGCATGACGTTCTCCAATTGAACCATCGGGACGATATTAAGCAACCCGCCTAAGATCAACATATTGAATGCCTTCTCGTTCTTCATCTCGGTAGCGGCGTCCATGGCATCTACCCGATATACGTTAATATCCGTACGTTTCGCCGGCGTATGGATGCCATAACCATCGTAAATCAAGATACCGCCCGGTTTCACCTTGCTCTCGAACTTATCCATGGAAGGTTGGTTCAATATAATAGCGATATCATATTCATTCAATACGGGTGAGCTGATACGCTCGTCGCTCAAGATAACGGTTACGTTGGCCGTACCGCCACGTTGCTCAGGTCCGTATGAAGGCATCCAGCTAACCTCCTTGCCTTCCATCAAACCGGAATAGGCCAAGATCTTACCCATAGACAATACACCTTGTCCACCGAAGCCTGCTATAATTATTTCTTGTTTCATTGTCGTTTACCGTATTACTTATTCAACATTCTTTAAGTCGCCCAGCGGGTAGAAGGGGAACATGTTCGCTTCCATCCATTTATTGGCTTTTTCCGGAGTCATCTTCCAGCCGGATGAGCAAGTGGAGACGAACTCTACCACGGAAGTACCCTTACCGGCCATAGCGTTCTCGAAAGCCTTACGAAGCATCTTCTTCGCTTTCCGTACGGCCGCGGCCGTCTGTACGCTTTGGCGTGTTACCAAGCAAGTTCCTTCCAATTGGGCTAATAAATCACCGATCTTCAGCGGGTAACCGTTCAAGGCGATGTTGCGTCCGTAAGGACAGGTGGCCGTGGGCATACCTTCCAGTGTAGTCGGAGCCATCTGTCCGCCGGTCATACCATAGATCGCGTTATTTACGAATACGATCACGATATTCTCGCCACGGTTGGCTGCATGAATCGTCTCGGCCGTACCGATAGCCGCCAAGTCACCATCTCCTTGATACGTGAATACCATCTTCCCCGGATTCAAGCGTTTAACGGCGGAAGCGATGGCTGGCGCACGTCCGTGGGCTGCCTCGATCCAATCGATATCCAAGTAGTTATATGCGAATACGGCACATCCCACGGGGGAGATACCGATTGTCTTATCTTCCAGACCCATATCGGCTATAACCTCGGCGATTAGCTTATGTATCACACCGTGGCTGCAACCGGGGCAGTAGTGCATGGGATTTTCATTCATCAATCTGGGCTTTTCATACACCAGATTTTCCGGTTTAATTATATCGTTGAGTTCCATAATCTTTAATTATTAATGTATATATCTTAGGACATATTGCACCAGCCGCAATACGATCGCCGCTCCGCCGCAATACAAGAATACGGCCTTATCGCTAACAGCGAAGTAACATACCACGGCAGCTATGGCCAGTAGCATAAAAACCAGCGTCAATATCTCGTCAGCTTTACTTCCTCGTGTCATACGGATCAGAATAATTTTTCCTTCAGCGCGTTCAATACCTCATCCGGGGTGAATACGATTCCACCCAATCGGCCAAAGTGCTCTACCTTCACCTTACCATTTACGGCTAGGCGAACGTCCTCTACCATCTGTCCGGCGTTCAACTCAACCGATAACATACCTTTTACCTTATCCGCATAAGCGGCGATCACTTTTGTCGGGAACGGCCATAACGTGATCGGGCGTAACAAGCCAAGCTTGATACCTTCCGCACGGGCGATCTCAACTACCTTCTGGCAAATACGGGCGGAAGAACCGAACGCGATCAATAGATAATCAGCGTCCTCACATTGGAACTCCTCGTAACGAACCTCGTTTTCCTCGATCTTGCGATATTTCGCTTGGAAACGGATATTGTTCTCTTCCATCTTCGCCGGGTCTAGCTCCAAGGAAGTGATGACGTTACCTTTGCGTCCGCCCTTCTTTCCTTGTACGGTCCAAGGACATTGAGCGATAATCTCTTCCTCGGTACGGCGGGGTTGATAGGGAGGCAATACCACCTTCTCCATCATCTGTCCGATGATACCGTCCGCCAAGATAATAGCGGGGTTATTGTATTTGAAAGCCAGATCAAAACCAAGGCCTACGAAATCAGCCATCTCCTGTACGGAAGATGGAGCCAAGGTTATCAAGCGATAATCGCCATGACCACCGCCTTTCACGGTCTGGAAATAATCAGCCTGACTCGGCTGGATCGTTCCTAATCCGGGACCGCCACGCATAACGTTCACGATCAGACAAGGAAGCTCCGCTCCCGCGATATAAGAAATACCTTCTTGTTTCAAGCTCACGCCCGGACTGGAAGAAGAGGTCATCACTTTCTTTCCAGTGCCAGCTCCGCCGTATACCATATTAATAGCGGCTACCTCGCTCTCCGCTTGTAAGACTACCATGCCGGTCTTTTCCCACGGCATCTCTGCCATAAGGGTTTCCAATATCTCCGACTGCGGAGTGATCGGATAGCCGAAGTAACCGTCCACGCCATAGCGGATAGCCGCATGGGCGATGGCCTCGTTACCCTTCATTAATTTTATATCTTCTGCCATATCTTGATATAACTTTATATTTTTACTTTGTAGATCGTTAGACAACCGTCCGGACAAACTAACCCGCAACTAGCGCAACCGATGCATGCGTCCGGGTTCTTCATGTACACATAGTGATACCCCTTGTTGTTTACTTCTCGTGGGTGCAACTCCAGTACATCCGACGGGCAGGCTACTACACAAAGGTTACATCCCTTGCAGCGCTCTGTGTTTACAACAACAGCTCCTTTTATTTTCGCCATAATACTTGTTTATTTAAAATCTAAATGTAACACATTTCTATTGAGGCATCAAAGTTAGTAAAAAATTACTCGTTGCCAAGATTATAACGTTTCATTTTGTTGAATAGCGTCTTTCTGCTGATATTTAAAGCCTCGGCGGTCAGGGTACGGTTATAGTTACTTTTGATACTTCTTTATCACTTTATTGGTATAGAGAGGATTTCGCTTATTGGAAAAGTACGATGTGCGATGATAAAATGTAGGTAAATAACAATGGGCATCGTAAGCTCTTTACAATGCCCATTCTTACCATCTTATAATGGGCATTCTAATCACCTTATAATGCCCATTGTAATATTGGGTTACGCCTTAGCGCTTTTTTGTGAGAGCTTTTCTAGGAAATATACGATCCCGAAACCTAAGATCATCAATCCGACGGCCTCCCAAACAAACTGATTCGGAGCGATATTCGCCTCAACCAACGGCTTGGTCATGCCATGGCTATCCACATAGGTCTCGATCGTTTCTTTCCAAGGCCATACCTTGTTAAGCGAACCCAACATGAATCCGGCCAATACGGCGATCGTTATATCATGGAATTTACGAAGGGCGAATGACAACACGCGGGAGAACGTCGTGATACCAATAGCCGCACCCGCTATAAACACCAACATAACGGGAACGTTAAACGTCTTGACTGCCTCCATGATATAGAAGTATTTTCCGAGCAACACTAAGATAAAGCTACCCGAGATACCCGGCAAGATCATGGCGCAAATAGCGATCGCCCCACAGAGGAAGATAAAGAGTAAATTACTCGGAGTCTCGGCGGGAGTCGCCACGGTGATATAAAAAGCGATCACCGCCCCGACAACAAAACTCAAGATCGTCTTCCAGTTCCATTGCTTGATATCCTTAGAGACGAACCAAGTGGAGGCCAGCACCAAACCAAAGAAAAAAGACCATACCAAGATCGGATGATACACCAAGAGATACGTAATGATCTTCGCTAGGGAGAATATACTAATACCAATACCACCCACGATAGAAAGCAAGAAATTAGCGTTGATCCCTTTCCAGAAGGCCGCTATTTTCCCCGTGAATAATTGTTTCAATGTCGTCCCGTTAATACTTTTGATAGAGTCGATCAGTTCCTCGTAGATACCTACGATAAAGGCGATCGTTCCTCCCGACACGCCGGGAACGACATCCGCCGCTCCCATACCCATACCTTTTAATACTAAAAAACCGTAGTCCTTGAGATTTCGTTTGTTAGGCATATTACATTATTAATTGTCTAATTACTGTTATCTTTATTCTTTAAAAACTCTTTTACCAGATCCTCGGGTTGGATATGTTTCTTCTCTTTATCGGAATCGATGGTAAAGTCTGCGAATACTTCTGGTCCCACTTTACGAAGCAAATAAAGAAGATCATCTCCGGATATTTGGCCGATATGCTCCATGAAATTTTCCATATCACGGTTATCCAGATAAGCCATAGCCAAATGGATATGAATCATTGGAGTCTTCGGGTTGATTTGAAGGACTTTCTTGTAATAAGAGATCGCCTTATCTACATCTCCCTTAGAAAGCAAATATTGTCCGGCATGAAGCAGGCTGTTGCATTCTTCTTGAGTTTCCGGATTGATACTTTTCTTATCGATGATCTTGAATATCTTATTCGTAATAGCGATAGCCTCCTCCTTTTTCCCGCTATCAAGCAAGCAAAGCGCTAAAAGAGAAAGGAGACGGACATTGTTCGGATACAATTGCGCCGCCTTGAATAACATGATGGAAGCCTCGTTGTCGCGCTCAGTCTCGGTACAACAACGGATATAATTGATATAATTGGTCGGCCCATCCTCCATATCCGGATCGTTTATGATCGTGGAAAGCAGTTGGTAAGCCTTCTCATATTGCTCCAGCTTCATATAACATTCCGCCATGAGTGGAGAGATACGGCGCATCACCTCCTCATCACCCTCGATTTCTTGATATTCCTCGATCGCCTTCTCATAGCTCTCGTTCATATACAGGCAGTACGCTTTCAATATTTTCAGTTCCGTATCGGAATCATCACACGTCAAGGCGAAGTCGAAAGCCTCGATCGCTTTCTCGTAATCGCCAACCATGGAATGTAGCCTTCCCAGCGTAAACCAATACTCGTATGAGAAAGGATTCTTATCGATTAGCTCATTACATAACTCGATCGCCCGGGGAACGTCTCCTTCCGTCTCGAGGATGTAGCAAAGTTCATTCTTAAGGATCAAGTTATCCGGAAATAAAGCCAAGCCACGGTCCACGAAATCGCGGGCCTCTTTGTTCATGTCTAAATCATTCAGGATGGGAGAGATGTACTCGAAGACTTCCTCCAAATAGTCACAATCCCTAGTGATCAACTCTTCCGTGATCTCCAGAACCTTGGGATATTGGTTGAGCGAGCAATAGCATTCCATTTTTAACATATCCAGATCTTGGTTATCAGTCTCCGCTATATTCTCGAGCAGAGCGAGAGCGCTCTCATAATCCTCGTTATACGCGAATTGCCTGCCTTTCTTGATTTGCAAGGCGGAATTACCGGGATGAAGCTTTAGCCCGAGGGCTAAGACTTCATCAAAGTAAGTATAATCGTTCGAATCTTCAAAGCTGTCCAACATTTCATCGATTTGATCAGCGTCGAAATAAGGCTCCTTACCCTCTTCCTTCGCTGAAAGATAATGTTGTAACAAGCGTGAGATATCGTCTTTTTTCATTTACTATTCTTTATTTATTAATCTTGCTCCACGTGTCCTTTAGCCCTACGGTACGGTTGAATACCAAGTTGTCGGGGGTGGATTCGCTATCTATGTTGAAATAGCCGATACGCTGGAATTGAAGGTAGGAAAGCTTGGGCAAGGTAGCCACGAACTTCTCTACGTAACAGTTTTTCCGGATCTCCAAGGAGTTCGGGTTGATGATTTCCTTCATCGCCTCTAGCGGGGAGCAATTCTTCTCCTCCCGGATAGCGGCCAATTCGTCTCTGGGGTTCTCCACCTTCCAAAGGCGGTCGTATAAGCGTACTTCCGCTTTTTGGCAATGGGCGCAGCTTACCCAGTGCAAGGTACCTTTTACTTTACGGTTAGCGTCCGGCATACCGCTGCGGGTATTCGGATCGTATTCGCAATATACCTCGGTAATCTCACCGTTCTCGTCTTTCTTACAGCCCGTACATTTTACGATATAGGCGTTCTTCAGACGAACTTCCTGTCCCGGTGTCATCCGGAAATATTTCTTGGGAGCGTCTTCCATGAAATCCTCACGTTCCATCCACAACTCACGGCTGAACTCGATCGTATGGCTGCCGGCTTCCGGATCTTCCGGGTTGTTGATCGCTTCCAGCTCCTCCACCTGTCCTTCCGGATAGTTGGTGATAATCAGTTTCACCGGATTGATCACGGCGGATACACGGATGGCGCGGGCATTCAGATCCTCGCGTACGGCGCTTTCCAGCAAGGCGAACTCGTTCAGGGCGTCGTAAGTCGTATAACCGATCTTGTCGATGAACTTACGGATAGACTCCGGAGAGTAACCCCGGCGGCGGAAACCGCAGATGGTCGGCATACGGGGATCATCCCAGCCGTTTACCAAGTTCTCTTTTACCAATGTAAGCAGGTTACGCTTGCTCATCAGCGTGTAGCTTAGGTTCAATTTGTTGAACTCAGTCTGTCGGGGGCGGTTGTCGTTCAAGTCCTCGCCTTCCTTTAGCCAATCGATAAACAAATCATACAGAGGACGGTGTACGACAAACTCCAAGGTACACAAGGAATGCGTCACGCCCTCGAAGAAATCGCTCTGTCCGTGGGCGAAGTCGTACATCGGATACGCTTTCCACGTCGTACCCGTACGATGGTGCGGATGGTTAACCACCCGATAGATGATCGGATCGCGGAAGTGCATGTTCGGGTTTGCCATGTCTATCTTCGCGCGAAGTACCATGGCACCTTCCGCTATCTCACCCGTGTTCATCTTCTTGAAGAGAGCTAAGCTTTCCTCGATCGGGCGGTTGCGATACGGGCTCTCGATGCCCGGTTGTGTAGGCGTGCCCTTTTGCTGGGCTATTTGTTCGGATGTCTGCTCGTCAATATATGCTTTACCTTCCTCGATGAGGCGGATCGCGAAATCCCACAATTGCTGGAAGTAGTCGGACGCGTAATAAATATTTCCCCACTGATATCCCAGCCATTGGATATCCTCCTTGATCGCCTCCACGTATTCCTCATCCTCCTTCGTCGGGTTCGTGTCGTCGAAACGGAGGTTGCAGATACCGCCATGGCGTTCAGCGATGCCGAAATCTAGGCAAATGGCCTTCGCATGGCCGATGTGAAGGTATCCGTTGGGCTCGGGCGGGAAACGGGTTTGTACACGTCCTCCGTTCTTGCCTTCCGCTAAATCTTTCTCTACGGCTGCCTCAATGAAATTCAGGTTCTTCTTGCCTTCTTCTTCGTTTGTATTGATATCGCTCATACTTAAAAATTGATAGTTTTTCTTCGAATGGGGCAAAGGTAGCGATTTCTTTTTAAAATAGGCTGATGAGCAGGGCTATATTTAGGACGGTTACCATCGTTCCCAACAGCAAGAGGATGATGGTCGTAGAGCGGCTGTTCGCGTAGACACCCATGACCTTCTTGCTGGAAGTGAGGTACACTTGCGTGAAGACCGTGATTGGCAATTGCACGCTCAACAACATCTGCGACAGGATCAATCCCTTGAACGGATCGCCGATCAGGAAGATGATGGCCAAGGCGGGGACGAACGATAGCAGGACTCCCAGCTTTGAGTGCAGGTCGGTATGATTGTACGCCTCGCCATAGAATCCGGCGAAGATGGAAGCCCCGGCGATACCGGATGTGATGGTCGAGGAGATGCCCGCCAGTAATAGGGCGGCGGCGAAAATCACCCCGGCGTTGTTTCCTACGAGGGGTACCAATAACTGTTGCGCTTGGTCCAGCTCGTCTACGGCGATGTTTTGCTTGAAGAAGGTAGAGGCGGCCAAGATGATCATCGCCGAGTTGATCGCCCAGCCGATCACCATGGACAGGAGCGTGTCGTAGAACTCGTACTTCAGTTGTTTCTTGATGACCGACTCGTCCTCTAGGTTCCATTCCCGGCTCTGTATCACCTCCGAGTGCAGGAACAGGTTGTGAGGCATCACGACGGCTCCCAGTACGCTCATGATGATCAGCATGGAGTTCTCGGGGAAGGTGGGTTTCACCCAGCCTACCACGGCCTGCCCCCAGTCTACGTCGACCAACGCCAGCTCGTATAGGAACGAGAGCCCGATAATGGACACGAACGTGATGATCCAGCGTTCGGTCTTACTATATGTATTACTAAATAGCATGGCGAGGCATACGATGGTGACGATCACCGCTCCCGCCTTGATCGGCATACCGAACAACATCCGGAGGGCGATGGCTCCACCGAGTATCTCGGCGAGGGAGGTGGATACGCTGGCGAGCATGGCCGATCCTAGGATCGGGCGGCTTAGCATGCGGGGCATGTATTTGTTGGTCGCCTCCGAGAGGCAGAGGCCGGTCACGATACCGAGGTGGGCTACGTTGTGCTGGATAATGATCAGCATGACGGACGAGAAGGTGACGACCCACAGGAGGGCGTAGCCGAACTCGGAGCCTGCCGCGAGATTCGTCGCCCAGTTTCCGGGATCGATAAAGCCTACGGTGACGAGTAATCCGGGGCCGATATATTTTAGCAAATCCAATGCCCCGGAGCGGGGGCGGTGGTTGATCTTCAGTTTGTCTAGTAAGTTCATGTTTGTATAGATACTTTTAAATTAAAAAAACAGCGTAAAGATACGAATAGTTTCGTTGTTACCCAACGGTGGCCGGAAATACGTTCGAACGGCCGATGGCGGGTATCCGTACGGCTGTCCTCGTGTAGCTGCCCGGCTGTCCGTCCGTATCCGTACGGCTACAAAGATGTAACTACTCGGCTACAAAGATGTAGCTGCCCGGATACGGATGGGTAGCTGTACGGATACGCGGGTGTACCCGTACGGTCGCGCCCGTGTATCCGGGCTTGTGTGTCCGCGTATCCGCCCGGCCGCGTGTCCGCGTTTATGCGGATACGGTAAACGAGCTACGGGAATGTCAATACGAAGGTAGTCTGCCGCTGGGCCGGGTTGCTTCTCAACGCGATGCTGCCGCCGGACAGGCGCATGATCTGTCGTGAGATGGACAGCCCGATACCGCTTCCACCTTCTTTCGTGGTGAAGAACGGCACGAATATATGCTCGGATTCCTCGGGGGGGATGATGGGGCCGTTGTTCGTCACTTCTAGGATAACGGCCTCGTTGGGGTCGCAGTACGCCTTGAACAAGATAAGGCCGTTTTCTTGCTCGTGTCCGATCGCTTGCATGGCGTTCTTCAAGAGGTTCAAGACTACTTGCGTGATCAGGTTCTCGTCGGCGTAAACGATCAAGTCCTCCGGTTCCACGTCGATACGGATGGTTATGTTCGGGTAGTTATTGTGATGGCGGGCCAACCGCGTGAGCCGTTCCGCGAACTTATTGACGTAGAATAAAGAGGGCTGAGGCGTCGGTATATGCGTAAACTTACGGTACGACTCGACGAACGCGATCAAGCTCTTTCCGGTAGAGCTGATTACCTCCAAGCCGCCCCGTATCTCCTCGTCGACATTCTGGTGGAGGGAAAGCAAGGTGTCGCTCAAGGAGGTGATAGGGGTGACGGAGTTCATGATCTCATGGGTCAAGACCCGTGTCAGCCGTATCCATGACTCGATCTCCTTATCGTCCAGCTCGCTGTTGATATCATTGATTGCGATGATGCGGACGTGTTTCTCTTGGAGCGTCATCTCGGAGACACGGACCGAGAGATGTACCGTGCCCCGCTCGTTGATAAAAGAGATCTGATGTTTCTCGCCGGGACGAACGTCGCTGATGAGGCGCTCTAGATTCTCGTCGATACGTCCGAGCTGGCGGGCATGGGTAAAGACCGTCAATCCCAGCAGTCGCAAGGCCTCGTTGTTTGTCTGGAAAATATTGCCCTTATCATCTTCTACGATGATACCCGTATTCACTTGGTTCATGATCAACTCGTAATATTTCTCTTTCTGGATCGCCTCGGCTTTCGCTTGAAAAAGTATTTGGGTGATGCGGTTTAAGGAGTCGCTAACCAGCTTGTCGTTGGAGGAGCGCCCACGGGTAGCGTATTTGAAAGCGTAATCGCTATTGTCGATCGCGTCGAACATGAAGGCTACCTTTTGCGCGTTCCGCTTGAACAAAAGGCTGATGCCCCGCAAGGCAGCCAGCCATCCGATGCCTAAGAACAGGAACCATCCCCATTCTTTCTCCAAGGCCTGGTAGGTGAGTGCCGCCGTCAGCCCGATAGCGAGGGCGAGGCGGAAGGTGAGGCTGTAATAAATGCCTTTAAAGTTCATACCGCTTGATCTTATTATAAAGCGTTTGCCGTGAGATACCCAACTGGTTCGCCACGAGCGAGAGATTACCGCCGAATTTATCCATGGCGGCCTTGATCATTGTATACTCCATTTCCTCGAGCGTAGTGATGTCATTCTTGACGGGCACCTCCCGCTTACGAGGGAAATCGAAATTGCTACCATCTAAAGTATCACCGTCGGCGATGATAATCGCTTTCTCCACGGTATGTTCCAGTTCGCGGATATTACCCAGCCAAGGTTGGGCTTTCAGCTTTTCCTTGGCGTCGTCGGTGAGGGCCATGGGCTTTTTACCGTAGATATTGGTATATTTCGTGATGAATATCTCAGCAAGCGGTACGATATCCTCCGGCCGCTCCCTCAAGGGCGGGATCTCTACGTGTATCGTATTGATACGATACAGCAAGTCCTCGCGGAATTGCTCTTTCTGTACCATCTCCTGCAAGTCCCGGTTCGTGGCGCAGATCAGGCGGATATTGATGGGGATCGGGGTATTGCTACCTACCCGTACGATGCTCCGGCGTTGCAAGGCGGTCAGTAATTTGGCTTGCAGATGATAAGACAGGTTACCGATCTCGTCGAGGAACAAGCTTCCGTTGTTCGCTACCTCGAACTTACCGGGGCGATCCGTCCGGGCGTCGGTGAAGGCCCCTTTTACGTGGCCGAATAACTCGCTCTCGAACAGCGTCTCCGTGATAGCGCCCATATCCACCGGTACCATGGCCTCATCCTTGCGGGGGGATAGCAGGTGTATTTCCCGGGCCAGCATTTCCTTACCGGTTCCGTTCTCTCCCGTGATTAATAGATTGGCGTCTGTCTTGGCTACTTTCTCTATCAGCATCCGTAGTTGCTGCATGGCGTTGCTGTCTCCCCAGAACATACCGCTTTCCTTGGATACCAACTGCTTGTTGCCGACACCGCCTTTATGATTGGCCGAGCGGATTTGGTAAGCCGCTTGCAAGGTTTCCAATAATTTAGCGTTGTCCCATGGCTTTACCACGAAATCGGTGGCTCCTTCCTTGATACCTCGTACCGCCAGATCGATGTCGGCGTAAGCGGTAAAGAGAACGACTTGTATCGAGGGATAAGCCTTCTTGATCTCGGAGAGCCAGAACAGCCCCTCGTTGCCGCTGTTTATACCGGCGCTGAAATTCATGTCGAGCAATACGACATCCACGTTCTCGTCGTGCAGCGTGTTTTTTATCTTGTTCGGGGTAGAGATGGTGATAACCTTCTCGAAGCAAGTTCCTAACAGCATTTGTACGGCGGTCAGGATACCTTTATTATCATCCACAACTAGTATAGTGCCTTGTTTTGCCATGTCATGTCCATTTATACGGGCAAAGATACTCGATCTGGTCGATACTTCCTAAACCAGATGCGATTTTACCTGCATTTTCGCCCGGTATCCCAGCAGGCATACGGAGCATAAGAAGCCTAATGGGTAAGCCATCCAAATCCCGGCGATACCCCAATGGAACGTGAATCCCAATAGATATCCGGCAGGTATGGCTATGATGAAATAAGCGAGAAACGAGATCCACATAATCGCTTTCACGTCGGCTAGCCCTCGTAAGGAGTTCGCTAAAATGATTTGTGCGCTGTCGCCTATTTGATAGAGCATCAATATGGGGAGTAGTGTCTTCACGATTGCGTTGACATGAAGATTATCCGTAAATATCAATCCAAGCCCGGATTGGGTCATGAATAAGGTGGTGCAGACAATACAAACGACAATAAGCCCCAGATGAAGCCCGGCAATGGTGATCTTACGCACCATATACCAGTCGTTCGCCCCTTTATAATAACTGGTACGAATCGCTACGGCGGCTCCAAGACCTAAATAGATGGTAAAACTGATCGTTGATATGGTAATGGCTATTTGATGGGCGGCAAGCTCAAGGCTACCCAGCCAACCCACCATGATGGCGGTGACACAGAATGTTCCCGCTTCCAAGCCTTGTTGCAGACTGATCGGCCAGCCTATGGAATTCAGCCTTCTCCAACTCTGCTTATTGATACGAATATGGGTGAAACCTTTCCGGTAAGGCTTATAGTCGGTTCGCAGCATGAATACGGCGATGAAAAGCAATAGCATGATGATACGCGAGATAAAGGTGCTTATACCTGCCCCGAGCAGTCCGAGCTCCGGCATTCCGCATTTTCCGTAAATGAGGATATAGTTGCCGATAATATTCAGCAGATTCCCTGTCAATAGGACCCACATGGATATGGATGGGTTGGCTATGCCTTCCACGAATTGACGGAATGAATTATAAAGCATTACGAATAGGATCGAGACTAATGAGACCGCGAAATAAGGTCTTATCAATGGCAAGAGTTCTTCGGGTTGGCCTAAAGAGTCTAGGTTTAGGTAAATCCCCAGTAAGACGGCTATCAATAATAAGGTGGTAGTCATATTGGCAACCAGACTGTTTTTGAGCCAGCCTCCGATCACGATCTTTTTATTCATCGCTAAATTCTGTCCGATCAGCGGGGTAAGATTATAGGAGAATCCGGTTCCCATTATGATAAATGCGTTTATTACATTATTGACGAACGATGCCGCCGCTAGTTCCTCCGTACTGTGTTGTCCCACCATGATGGTGTCTGCCAATCCGGTGATGATAGCCCCCAATTGTCCAATGATGATAGGTACCCCTAGCATTACTAAGGATTTATAATATTGTTTGTAACCCGCTATTCTATTGTACATATGTATTGTTCTGTTATTAATGATGGTGTAAAAATCCTTGATCGTATATGCCGGATATACGATAGAGTTGTTCTAAATGAAAATGTAAAGATAAATTAGAAGGAATAGGGTGCGGATACTGTAGAACCTCTCGTAGTCCAATGGACGAACAAGATGCTTTTAGTCGTAAAAAAATAATATTCGAATTTACAGCTCATACCTCTTCTTAGATTTAGCGGCGCAAAATTACGTAAAATCACTGGAATCCGCAAACCTTCAAAATTACCTTTGTTTTTGGGATCGTACTTTTTTTATATCTTTACGGTTATAAGATAAATGAATGATTATGGATCAGTTCGTAGAACAATTAAGGCAGGTGTCTCCTTTATCAGATGAGATCGTGGGGCAGTTGTTGGAAGAAATGAAAGAGGTTTCTTTTGCTAAGGGAGAATTATCGATCCGGGAGGGAGAAAGAGATCCGTTTGTTTGGTTCGTGAAAACCGGATTGGTCCGGGCTTTCGTGGAGCGTGAGGGAAAAGATATCTCGTTATGGTTCGCCTCAGATAGCGAGGTGATCAATTTTGTTTATCGGGATATCTCCGCCTATAATGTTCAAATGGTGGAGAATACGACATTATTGAGAATACCGAAAACGAAATTGGATTACCTATGCCGGAGCTCCCTTGAGTTGGCCAATTGGGGGTTGAAAATACAAGATTACTATCTTCGGGAATATGAGAACTATTTTATAAACGATAGCTGGATGGAAGCTCGTGAACAATATGAGTCATTGCTGAAAACCCGTCCGGACTTGATCTTGAAACTACCCTTGAAACATATCGCCTCTTATTTACAGATAACTCCACAGTCATTGAGCCGTATCCGTGCTTCCGTAAAAAAATAGGGAAAAGTCATTATTTATCATAGGGTAATTTTTCTTGTTTTCAATAGCCATACCTTCGCGTCGTTAAAAACGTGAAGTGGATAATATGAAAATGAGTGGAGAAAAGGCGATCCATCGCCAAGAATTGGAGCGTGGTTTACTAACCCAAAAGATTTCAAGACTATTTCTGAAATATACGATACCGGGAGTAGCCGGTCTATTATTCCTCGGGATTCAGTCGGTGATCGATGGTGTGATATTAGGGCGGTTTGTCGGGGCGAACGCTTTGGCCAGCGTGAATCTGATCTTACCTTGCTATAGTTTGATGACGGCTTTGTCTATCGTGATAGGAGTAGGGTGCCAGACCTTGATCGGTATAAACCTCGGACGTTCGGATCGGCAAGAGGCGAATAACGCTATAACTACCTCGTTCTTGTTTCTTGGAGGAATATCCGTTTTGATTAGCGGGTTGATTTATATATTCGCCGGAGATATCGCCCGTATGTTAGGTGCGAATGACGTATTGGTTACGGGAGCCGTGGATTATATTCGTTCCCTTGTCCCGTTTTTCCCTTTATTATCATTGATGTTCTTAGGAGATTATATGATTAAGGCAATGGGGCATCCGCTTTATGCCATGATCGTAATGGGAAGTACGGTGTTGATTAATATCGGTCTGGATCTTTTGTTTATCCCGGTAATGGGTTTAGGGATTAAGGGGGCGGGATTGGCTACAGGCTTGGCCTTTACCTTGGGAGCACTGTTCAATATTCCCCGGATGTTCCAGCGAGGGCAAGTCGTAGCGGTACAAAGAGGACGTTTCCGTTGGCCTTTGGTCTGGAATGCGTTATACAATGGCTCTTCGGAAGGAATATCCGAGCTATCAGCCGGAATCACGATTTTTTTGTTCAATATAACGATGATGCGATATTTAGGAGAGGATGGAGTCGCCGCCTTTACGGCGATTAACTATATCCTGTTTATCGCCACCACGGTATTCTTAGGGATATCCGATGGAATTATACCGATTATCAGTTATAATTTCGGGGCGGGAAAATTGGACCGGATCGAGAAAGTGCTGAGTTCACGGCTATCGGCAACGCTAAGCTGTCGGTTGTTATCTCTATGCTGCGTAGCTTGGTATTCGTAACCTTTGGTATTATCGTTTATCCTTCTTTATTCGGCATCCAAAGTATTTGGTATAATGTACCGGTGGCGGAATTGTGTACGTTATTTATCTCCTTTATGTTGGTAAGGAGAGAACTTTTAAAAGAGGCCGTGCTGAAAAATTAATCAGCACAACCTTCTTAATTTCTTATTCGATATTCTTCCGTATCTTGGTCAGATACTCTTTCATCTTCTCGGAATCCTTATCCTTGATGATTTCTTGCAGGATATGCAATTCCTCTTGTATCCGCTCGATTTGGCGAGGGGTACGGGGGTTGAAAAGGATCTCGGTCAATAGAAAATCGTCCTCGGACAAAAGGCCGCGGGCGATTTTCATATGGCGTTTGAAAGTGGTACCCGGGGCATCCTGATGCTTCATCGTAGCGGCAAATACCATAGTGGAGGCGAATGGGATACCTAGTGAGTAGGCTACCACTTTATCGTGCTCCTCGAACGTGTATTCGCAGATATGCAAGCGGAGGCTGGAATAAATATCCTTGAAGAATATCTTGCCCAGATGATCGCCCTCGGAGATAATAATCGTATTCTCTTTCTCCAGTTGTCCCAGATTAGCGAATGTAGGTCCGAACATCGGGTGAGTGGAGACATACGGGAAACCGCATGTCTCATAAAACTCCTTCAAATAAGTCTTCACGGAAGCGATATCGGAAATAATGCAATATGGCTGCAAGTAAGGCATTACGGCCTTGAAAGCCTCTATCGTGTAACTTAACGTCACGCAGTTGATGACCAACTCGGGATTGAAATCCTTAACCTCTTCCGGGCTTTGTAGGCGAAGGGCGTTATAGATAAAACGCATACGTTTCGGATCTTTCTCCAATACGGCTACCTCATGATCAAAACTAAGCAGGTCGGTGAAGAAAGAACCCATCTTTCCTGCGCCTAAAATCAATATTTTCATCTTATAAATTATTGTTCGTTCATGATAATCATTTGCTGGCGCACGGATTCCTCATGGATCTCCTTCAAGATCTCCTTTACAAAGTCCGGGCTCAGGTCCATTTGCTCACCCATGCAGGAGCGTTTCTCTAAGATCTCGCTGTAGCGGGGAGACTGTAAGATCGGCATATTGTGCTCTTTCTTATAAACGCCGATCTCCTTGGAGATACGCATACGTTTAGCCAAAAGCTCCAATAATTGCTCGTCGATACCATCGATCTGGCGGCGAAGAGCGGTCAGGTTCTCGGTAGTCTGGTTTACGTCACGGATCACCAATAGGTTCAATACGTAATCCAATACATCCGGGGTGATTTGCTGGGAAGCGTCGCTCCATGCGCAATCCGGGTTACAATGAGACTCTACGATCAAGCCGTCGAAACTCAAGTCCATCGCTTGCTGGCAAAGTGGGGCTACCAACTCACGCTTACCACCAATGTGACTAGGATCACAGAAAATAGGCAGGTCCGGCATACGGCGGCGAAGCTCGATAGGAATATGCCACAACGGAAGGTTACGGTAGATTTTCTTGTCGTATGAGCTGAAACCTCTATGGATAGCACCCAAACGATGAATGCCCGTTCCGTACAAACGCTCGAACGCTCCGATCCATAACTCCAAGTCCGGGTTAACCGGGTTCTTGATCAATACAGGTACATCAACCCCTTTTAACGCATCGGCGATCTCTTGGACAGCGAATGGATTTACCGTCGTACGTGCTCCGATCCAAAGGATATCGATACCGGCTTTCAATGCCTCGAATACATGATCTTTAGTAGCGACCTCGGTAGATACCAGCATGCCGGTCTCTTTTTTCACTTTCTTCAACCAAGCCAATCCCTCGGCTCCGATGCCCTCGAATCCACCCGGTTTCGTACGAGGCTTCCAAATACCCGCGCGGAATATCTTAACGCCTCTGGAGGCTAATCCTTGGGCTGTTTCTAACACTTGCTCTTCTGTCTCGGCGCTACAAGGGCCTGCGATTACGATAGGACGTTGTGTGTCAACTCCCGGTAATGCTAACGGTTCAATCTTCATTTCCATCTTTGTGATCTATATTTTAATTTTCAATTTTCAGTTATAAATTCTCAATTCTCTTCAAGGCTTCTTCTAAAGTCTCGTTCTTGCAGCAAAGGGAGATACGGATATAACGCTCGCCACGGCTACCGAAGATAAATCCCGGCGTAAGGAATACGTTTGCCTCGTATAGCACCTTGTTGGCGATTGCCTCGCCGCTCTCGGCGGAGTCGGGGATACGTCCCCAAAGGAACATACCTACTTGGTTCTCGTCGTACTCGCATCCCAAGGTACGCATGATTTGTCCGGCAAGGTCCCGGCGGCTACGGTAGACACGATTCATGTTATCGTACCATTCTTTCTTTGCGCTCAGGGCCTCTACCGCCGCATATTGCATCGGCTTGAACTGTCCGGAGTCGATATTGCTTTTTACCTTCAGTATCCATTGGACGAATTGGGCGTTGGAAGCCAGCATCGCCATACGCCAACCCGGCATATTATGAGCCTTACTCATGGAGTTCATCTCGATGCAGATCTCTTTGGCTCCCGGTATGCTTAAGATACTTAGCGGATGCTCGTTCAAGATGAAGCTATAGGGGTTATCATTACATATAATAATACCGTGCTTCCGGCCGAAGGCCACCAGTTTCTCGTATAGTTCTACGCTAGCGTTCGCCCCTGTGGGCATATTCGGGTAATTGGTCCACATCAGCTTTACGTTGGAGAGATCCATTTTCTCCAGTTCCTCGAAATCCGGTTGCCATCCCAATTCCTCTTTCAACTCGTAAGGGATCAAACGAGCCTCTACCAGTTTGCTGACGGAACTATATGTCGGATATCCCGGGTTCGGAACCAGTACGCCATCCCCCGGATTCAAGAATGCCAGCGAGATATGCAAGATACCTTCTTTGGAGCCGATGAGCGGTTGGATCTCTGTTTTCGGGTCCAAGTCTACGTTATACCATGTCTTGTACCAATCGGCGAATCCCTTACGCAGTTCCGGTATGCCTACGTACGGCTGATAACCGTGCTCGTTCGCTCTGCGGGCATGTTCACACAACGTCTCGATGGTCTGTTCCGAAGGTGGAAGGTCGGGGCTGCCTACGCCAAGGTTAATGACGTTCTTGCCTGCGGCGTTCATCTCGGCTACTTCCTTCAGTTTCTTGGAGAAGTAGTATTCCTGTACGCTACCTACACGGTTAGCGGGTGTAATGTTACACACTTTGTCTTCCTTCTGCATATTCGCCTAATATTTTTAAGTCTTTTGTTAACGGTCTGATAGCGTCCAACGCTTGTTTGTAACGGGTGAAATCCGTGAAAGTAAGGTCGATGTAGAACAAGTATTCCCATTCACGCCCGATAATAGGCAAGGACTGTATTTTAGAAAGATTCATGTCGTAAAAAGAGAGAACGGAGAGGACTTTGGAAAGGCTGCCGGAAGTGTGAGGAAGAGCGAATACGAGAGAGGATTTGTTTTTATCGGTTCCTCGAAGCATCTCATCCGCCGTCCAGCGGTCCGCTATAGCGAGGAAGCGGGTGAAATTCCGTTTGTTAGTTTCGATCCCCTCGGCAAGGACTTCCATCTTGTAGATCTGGGCAGCCAGTTTCCCGCATATCGCCGCATGTCCTTTCAGTTGGTTTTCCGAGATCCACCGGGCACTCATGGCGGTATCTTCTTTCTCTACCACCTTGGCGTTGGGCAGAGTATCGAGGAAATCGGTACATTGCATCAACGCTATCGGATGGGAGTTGACCTCTGTTACCTCGTGTATCGAGGTTCCCGGAAGCGCTACCAAGGAATGGGAGATACGTAGCTTATACTCGCCGGTGACGCTCAGCCCGCTTTCACGGATCAGCTCATGGTTTTGAAGGAGGCTTCCCGCTATCGTATTCTCGATGGCCATCATGCCCAGTACGGACGGGTCTTTCTTGATCGTCGTGATAACATCCCGAAACGTATTGCAAGGGATGATTTCTATTTCTTCACCTTCATGATAATTACGGGCGGCGATGTCGTGATACGAACCGGCTATTCCCTGTATTGCTACTTTCTTTTTCATCTTGTTTCTCTATTTTTACTCTAAACTGTTACAAACAAAAAAAGTCCCACCGAAACCGGCAGGACTTTATATTTTATTGATATTTATATTCAATCATCAACGCTTTACATACAAACTCCTGCCTTTACTCTGCTAAAGTAAAAGTAATAAAAGTAATATGTAAAGCTAAATCGATTCATTGTCTGTTTGTTTTTAAATACGCAGCAAAAGTAACGCTTTTTTGGAAACTACAAGCAAAAAGTGATATTTTTTTTCTGTTACATTTAAATTTTATCTTAACTGTTTCTGAACTTCTGTGGAGATACGCCTACGTACCGTTTAAAGTATTTACCGAAAAAGGATACATTTGGGAAGTTCAAGGAGTAAGATATCTCTTGGATAGTCAAGTCCGTAGCCATCAATTGCGATTTTGCGTCCATGATTATCATATCGGCTATGATATCGGATACGGAACGTCCTGTCTTTTGCTTGATGATCATGCAGAGGTGCTGGGGAGAAATACTTAGTTGGCTGGCATAAAAAGCCGTTTGCCGCTTTGAGGTATAATTCTTCATCACCAGTTGGATGAATTTCTTGTGGATCTCGTCGCTACGGCTCGTTATCTTGTTAGGCCATGATTTCCCTTGATACAAATCGCTGATCCCATGGATCATGGTAAGCAGGATATGTTTCACCATCTCCCTGTTTATGGATTTCTCTTTCGCTTGTACCCGCTCTAGCAAATGGAAATAATCGTTAATGAAGTCCGCCCGGTCCTCACTCAGTGATATGATCGGATTCTCGTAGATAGTAGGTAAGGCGCTCATCGTAGACTTTATCATGTTCACGCAGTCCATGAACTCGGATGAGAATCCTATAAAGGAAAGGCGGAAACTCTCTTTCTGCTCACAGAACTGAATAATGCTTCCCGGCATCAAGGTGATGAAATCATTCGGTTTCAAAGTGTACTCTGTCAAGTTGATGGATGCCCTTAAATTTCCTTCAACGCATAAAGCGAAAATACCTGCTTTTAACCGGCAAGTCTGCTTGTAAAAGTTTAAGATTGCCTCGGTAATGTCGTTTCCTACGACATAATCCCGGGGCAAATCTAATTGTGGTAAGTTTGCGTTCATCCGTTATTTTATTAATGATCGAACACAAAAGTAGTAAAAGTGCTGTTGATTCACTTCTTAATTTAAAAATAGACCAATTAATCCTTGAATCAGACTTATTCCGCTTGTGCTTCCTTATTCCGTTTATGCAAGCTTTTCAGTTCGAAGGATAGCATGACACGGAATATACCTATTATTAATAAGGCGTAAGCGATCATGTAAACCAACGTGAAGGCCCCTAGGGCGGGTTGCCAGATAACACCGATGGAGCAAAGGATAGCCAAGATACCGAAGACCATGTACCAACCCCAGTTCCGTGTACCGTATCGTTTCAGGTCCATCGAGTAACCGGTTGCCGAGAAGCCTCTGAACATAAGCCAGAATGCCAAGACAAACGGAAGCACCTCCATGCTAAGTCCCGGGCTTGCCATCAAGAATATACCTAAGATCAAGTCGATAATACCTCCGGCCAAATACCATCCCCAACTGCTGATACCCTTTTTGTTCGCCAAGGCGAAAGCGATCTCGAACAAGCCGCTTACGAACATAGAGACGCTGAATAAGATACTAAGCGCTACGTAGCTCGCCAATGGCGCGAACATTAAATAAATAGCGACGATGATGTAAAGCAGTCCGACCAATAGTGACAACCACCAATTCTTGACCGCATAATCCATTTTATCAATAAATGTTTTCATATTGGATAATATTTGTATTGTAATTACCCAATTAACAAAGGGAAGGAAGAAAAAGTTCTGGGTATTTGTGGCTAGGATATCCTTAAAAACTTTGTCCTTTGGAAATTAATTCTTTTCTTTGACGTTTCAAATCAATATAGGTATATAAGTACGAGGATTATGATGAAAAATTTGATAGCGATAACTTGTTTTGTCGTGGCGTTGGTGTCTTGTAATAAGGTGGAACATAAGCTGGAAGGGAAATGGCAATTGAAAACCGTAGAGGCGAATGGGGTGGTCCAGACGGTGGATACGGTTTGGTATAACTTCCAGACCTCTTTGTTCGAGTACCAATTATATGACCCGGCAAAGGACGTATATCGTACGAATTTCGGTTATAAGACGTTGGAGGGAGATACGAGACTGGATCTGGAGTTGGTCAACTATGGAGGTACGCCTTTGGAACAATTCATGCGTTATACGGATTGGACCTCACCTAAACAAACTTTCACGATCGAGCAGTCATCTGTGACGAATCTGGTAATGAGCTGCGAAGGAAGAACGTATACGTTTAAGAAATTCTAAGATATCATGTGCTGTTTGATCTCAGTCCCTCATAAGGAGTACTCCAGTACTCCCTAAGAAGTACTGCGATACTCTTTGCGAAGTACTGGAGTACTTCTTACGAAGTACTCTCCGCGGTGTTAGATCATGCGATCAAATCCGCTTCTATAGCTTGTGCCACCTTGATTAAATCGGCGGGGGCTATCTGTATCTGCAAGCCTCGTTGTCCGGCGCTTACATAGATCTTATCGAAGCCGGATGCCGTAGGATGGATATATGTAGGGAAATGCTTTTTCATGCCGATAGGCGAGCATCCTCCCCGGATATAACCGGTAAGCGGTAACAACTCTTTCACGGGGATCATCTCACATTTCTTGTTCCCGGATACCTTGGCCGCCTTTTTCAAGTCCACCTCGTCCGCTCCGGGGATCACGCATACGAAATAACCGCTCTTATCGCCATGTAAGATCAAGGTCTTGAATACTTGGGCGATATCTTCCCCTAGCTGCTCCGCTACATGCGTAGCGCTCAGATCATTCTCGTCTACTTCATAAGGCACGAGCTGGTAGGCGATCTTAGCCTTGTCCAGCAGGCGCGCCACGTTTGTCTTATTAATCTTCTCTTTCATCGTTTAGATCCCTTTCATGGATAATTGAACACGTTTTCTGGATAGGTCTACGCTTAGAACCTTCACCTTGACATGCTGATGGATGGAGACCACTTGGGTAGGATCGCTTACGAAACGATCCGCCAGCTCGGAGATATGGACAAGCCCGTTTTCCTTGATCCCTACATCGACGAAACAACCGAAGTTGGTGATGTTGGTCACGATACCGGGCAATACTTGCCCTTCTTTCAAATCCTCGATCGTTTTCACCGTAGGATCGAACGCGAATACTTGGATCGTTTGGCGGGGATCACGGCCCGGTTTATCCAGTTCCTCCATGATATCAAGCAAGGTAGGCATCCCGACCTTATCCGTAAGGTAGTCCGTTAGTTTTAGTTTCTTTTTAAGCGCTTTGTCGGTGATCAGGTCGGCTACCGAGCATTTTAGGTCCTTGGCCATCCGTTCGACGATCGGGTAGCTCTCGGGGTGTACGGCCGAGTTATCCAACGGGTTCTTTCCGTCGGGTATCCGTAGGAATCCGGCGCTTTGCTCGAAAGCCTTCTCTCCCATACGGGGGACTTTCATCAGTTCTTTCCGGGAAGTGAAGGGTCCGTGCTCCGCCCGGTAATTCACGATGTTTTGCGCTAACGTAGGGCCTAATCCCGAGATGTAAGTCAGCAAATGCTTGCTCGCCGTATTCACGTTTACACCCACCAGATTCACACAACTCTCCACGGTTTGATCCAGACTCTTTTTCAAGGCGTTTTGCTCTACGTCATGCTGGTATTGGCCGACACCGATACTCTTCGGGTCGATCTTGACCAACTCGGCCAAAGGGTCCATCAGCCGGCGACCGATGCTGACAGCTCCGCGTACCGTGACGTCGTATTCGGGAAACTCCTCCCTAGCGATCTTGGACGCGGAGTAGATAGAGGCTCCGTTCTCGCTGACTACGAACACTTGTACCTTGCGGTCGTATCGTATATTCGTGATGAACTGCTCAGTCTCACGACTGGCCGTACCATTACCGATGGCAATGGCATCTATGGCGTAAGTGGCTACTAACTGGGCGACCTTAGCGGCGGCTTTGCCCTTCTCGTTCTGGGGCGGATGCGGGAAGATCGCCTCGTTATGCAGTAAATTCCCCTGCGCATCCAGACAGACCAACTTACATCCGGTACGGTATCCGGGGTCTACGCCTAATACCCGTTTTTGTCCCAAGGGAGGAGCGAGCAGCAATTGCCGGAGGTTCTCGGCAAATACCCGGATCGCCTCCTCATCGGCTTTCGCCTTGCTCTGGTTGGAGAACTCCGTCTCGATAGAGGGTTTCAGCAAGCGTTTGAAAGAATCGTCGACGGCTGTAGCCACTTGCTCGGAAACCTCTCCACGACCTTTTACGAAACGCCGGTTCAAGCGATCCAGACAAGATTCCGCGTCGGGAGAGATACTTACACGAAGGATACCTTCCGCCTCTCCCCGTCGGAGAGCCAATAAGCGATGGGAACTGGCCCGGTTCAAAGGCTCGCTGAAATCAAAGTAATCCCGGTATTTGGCGCCTTCCTCTTCTTTCCCCTTGATCACTTTGGATGTGATCATGGCGGTATGAGCGAAAGAGTTACGTACGGTATTACGTGCCGATTCGTTCTCGTTGATCCATTCGGCGATAATGTCCCGTGCCCCTTGCAAGGCTTCTTCGGCGTTTTTCACTTCCCCCTTGATAAAACTCTTGATGCGTGCGGATAGGTTATTCTCGTTTTGCATCATAACGATCTTAGCCAAGGGTTCCAGTCCTTTCCGGCGTGCGATTTCCGCCTTGGTGACCCGTTTCGGTTTGTAAGGGAGATATAAATCCTCGATCTCGGTGCTATCCCAAGACTCCTCGATGCGTTTCCGGAGCTCGGGAGTAAGTTTCTCTTGCTCTTCTATCGTGGCGAGGATCGTTTCCTTTCGTTTGCGCAGTTCCGTCAGTTTATCCAGTTGATCTTTGATGGCACCGATTTGCACCTCGTCTAATCCTCCGGTCACCTCTTTCCGGTAACGACTTATAAAAGGTATGGTAGCGCCTTCGTTCAAGAGCCCGATTGTCCGTTCCACTTGTCCTTCCGGAATTTGTAGAAAACGGGCTATAAGCGTGTGAAATACGTTTGTCATATCTAGTTTTCTTAGAATTGGAGTACAAATATACGGTTTTGCTTATATTTTCGGTCGGGATGCTCACTTCTTGGGCTTATTATTTGTATCTTTCATTAATTTTCAAGAATTTTACGGCCGGAATATTCAAGCCTTTGATTAAAAAAATCAACATGGAAGTTAATACTACGGAGAACAAAACTTTGGAACAGGATTATAGGGATTTAGCAGGATTGTTATCTAATATCGTGGACTCGTTGCCCATCTACTTTTTCGTGAAGGATACGGGTGATAATTTCAGGTACGTGTACTCCAGCCCTTTGATGAACCAACTTTACGGACGATATCATAATGATGTGGTCGGGAAAACAGATTTTGACCTATTTCTAGATCCGGTCGTCGCCCAATCTTTCAGGGATATGGACGAGGAGGTGGTGAAAACGGGTAAGATGCAGCGTTTCGTGGAGCAAATGATCGATCCGAAAGGTATCTTGCGTACTATGGATACGATGAAACTGCTAGCGCCCCGTGAGGATAAGCCTCCTTATTTAGTAGGGATTTCATGGGATATTACAAAGCAAAGGCAGGTCGAGGAGGAGTTGCATAGTTATAATAAGCGCTTGGCGCTCGCTTGTCAAGCGGGTAAGATCTACCCGTGGCTTTGGGATCTGGTAAACGGTACGGCGGAGCTTTCCTTGGAAGAAAACGGCCAGATCAAGCATGTGCAGATCACCCACGCTAGTTTTACGGAGAAGATCCATCCGGATTACCGGAAGGTCTATGAGAATATTACAACCGCTTTCATGCGGGGCGAGATCGATTCCATGCGATTCAGTTTCCCTTGTCGCTATTTCTCGGATGAGTATGTATGGCTGGAGAAGATCGGTGAGGTCTATGAGGCTGATCCGGACGGCAAACCGATCCGCTCGATCGGAATCCTTCGGGATATGACCGTCGATAAACGGCACGAGGCGGATGTGCAGGCCAAGCGTTTGGTGGAAGAGAGCGACCGGATGAAGTCCGCTTTTATCGCTAACATGAGCCATGAGATACGTACCCCTTTAAATGCCATCGTCGGCTTTTCTACCTTATTGGCGGAGAGTGACGATGAGGAGGAAAAAAAGGAATATCTGAGGATCATAGAGAGTAGCAATGAGTTTTTGTTGCAGTTGATCGGTGATATCTTGGATATCTCGAAGATCGAGTCCGGAAAGATGGAGTTTATTTATACGACCCTGCGTTTGAGTGAGATATTCGCTCCCCAGCAGCAAGCTTTCGCCTTGAGAGTGGCCCCGGGTGTAAAGGTTATCTTTGAGTCGGACGGTAATGACTATTGTATTGTGTCGGAGAAGACCCGTTTGACTCAGGTTTTGACCAATTTCCTTTCCAACGCCGTGAAGTTCACCAGCTCGGGTTCTATACGGTTTGGTTATCGTTTGACCGATGATGGTATCTATGTCTACGTAACGGATACGGGTATGGGAATCAGTAAGGAGTCTCAAGCGAGCATATTCAATCGTTTCGTGAAATTGAACAGCTTTAAGCAAGGAACAGGATTAGGTCTTTCTATCTGCAAGACGATTATTGAGAAGTTGAAAGGTAAAATCGGGGTTGAGTCGGAGGAGGGAAAGGGCTCTACATTCTGGTTTACGATACCTTGCCAACCGATGAAAGTGAAATAAGACATTCAAGTTTGGTTGGAATTTATAGGTAAATCACCTCATCCGCCAACAACCGAATCTCATCCGGATTATGTGACGTGAAAAGAATGATCCGTTCTTCTTTCATTTGCTTTTCTCGTATTCGTTCTATAATACGATGGCTTAAGGCTTCATCCAAGCCTTTGAACGGCTCGTCCATCAAAAGGAGAGGAGAAGGGTATGCCAATGCCCTCGCTATAGCGATACGTTGTTGCTGTCCGTAACTAAGCTCTTTAGGATATCGGTTCCCGAAGGGCTCCATTTCCATTTCCTGTAAGTGTTTTTGGGCAATTCGCCGGGCTTTTTCCTCCGTGAGAAAAGAGGAGAGGGGGAGGATGATATTTTCTTCTGCGGTTAGATGGGGCAGGAGTTGCGGTTGTTGGAATATGGTGGCGATTCCAAAGTGTCTTGTGGGATGTATCTCTCCTTCCGTAGGCAATAAGATACCTCCGATTAGGTTTAATAACGTTGTTTTTCCTTTGCCTGAAGGTGCGCTAATTCCATAAATAATCCCTTTTTGAAAGGAATGGGAAAAGTGCTGTATGCCATATTGGTAACTTATATCTTTCGTGTCTAAAACTGATAATGTAGGGGTGGGGATGGTCTGATCCTCATTCGCGAAAGATATTTTAGGGGTGATATCAGCGACTTTGCTAATTCCTTTATCAAAAAAGAAACTGATGAATACCGCCACGATCGTCCAAGCGAGCAGCTCAGGGACAGAGATAAAGTTTTGCGCCCTTTTCATCTCGCTTCCGATTCCGAATGCGCATTGCGACAGGACTTCTCCCATAATGATCGCACGCCAGCCGAATCCGGCGGCGGAGGCAAGCCCGCTATATAAGAATGGCTTTAGCTGCGGATAGATGATCTGGAATAAGACATTGGAATGTTTGATATGGAACTGACGTGCCATAATGGATAAACCCGGACGTAGATCGAGGATTCCCCGTGTCAGATTCTCTGTTAGTAGCGGGAACATGGTGAGAAAGGCGATCATCAAAGGGATACTTTCCGGATTTAGGAATATAAGCGCCAAAAGTATGAAGGATATGACCGGGATCGAGCGCATGATGGCAAGCAGAGGTCTGAATAATTCATACACCCACTCAAAACGGGCGAATAACCCGGCCATCCCTATCGCACAAACGAATGAGATCGACATGCCTAAGACTCCCCGGAGTATAGTAGCTCCGACCGACTGATAGAAACTACCGGAGACGAGCCATTCGCAAAGTGTCCGTACGAGCCGGGGAAGTGAAGGTATCAGCTCCGGTTGGTTGGCTATAACGGCGAATAGTTGCCATCCCGCCAAGAGGATAGCGGTAGCGACTATCGTAGTGATTGTTTTTCGCAATCTCATTGTTTTTCGGGGATAAATCCGGCATCGGGAAGCCTCCCGCCGACGGCCTTGGGTTCATACTGTTCGATGAGACGTAGGAAACCCATGACGGCGTCTTTCGCCTCGATAGCTGATAAATAATGGATTTTACACCGCTCGATACTCTTAGGAGTTAAGGCCCCTTGGGCGAAGATTCCATGTTCTTCCAAAGAATGGATGGTCTCTTTCGGATATCGTACGGCTTTTTGGCAGGAGGTTCGTAAGGCATCCTCAAAAGCGATACGATATTTCTCCATCGTCGGGGTGTATACGACCGCTGTTTGGGCGAATCCGAGGGTATCGTTGTCTGTAAAATGATTCAAGTCCGCAGTTATTCGTAAGCTGCTGTCTTTCCGTAAAGCGATGCTTAGAAACGGTTCCCCGAGCACGGCACGATTTACTTTTCCGGCTAAGATGCCTTGGGTGATTTCCCCGGCGGTATTGAAGGCGTAATTCAAAGGATAATCTAATCGTTGGCGGCCGAGATAGTACCGGGTAAGGATATCGGGAGTCGTACCGTTGCCGAATACATACAATGCCGGTTCTTTCAAGGGAGTTTTCTCAACGAGGTAAAGGGTTCCCCAGATCGGGCACCCCGCTAGTTTGATCTTGATCCCTTTATTGTACAAGTTCGCCGCATTGATCATGGGGAGTACGGCTATGTCGGTCTCCTGCTTGATCAGTAAGGCTTGCGCCAGATCAGGCGAGTCTACCACTTTTACTTCTACTTTTTTGTTATCTATAATTGGAGGATTCTCAAGCCAATCGGCGAATGCGATAACGGATGGACCACGAAGTACCGAAACCTTGATTACGGTATCTTCCGTTTGTGCGTGCCGGCAACCGGAGCAACAAAGTATGAATAGTAGAAAAATGTATTTAATCATATCTAGACCTCTATAAAACAATTAAGGATTGCCTCCCGGCAACCCCTAACCAACTTTGTTAACCTTAAATCTAATACTATTATGAAAAAACCACAGTGCAAATGTACTGTTTTCTATATATCTGTCAATAGAATAAATGCTAATTAGTGTTTTGAGGTTCATAAGAAAAGCTAAAAAGCCTTCTTTTGAGTCGCTAGGCTAACCAAAACAATCGTTATCGCCGATAATGGCAAAGCAAATAAGATCGGATCTATCGCATGCCACGGATATACATCGATCAAGACGTCTTGTCCGAATAAAGCCTTGCAAAGTCCTACCGGAGCCGCTTCCGCCTTATGAAGGAACAACATGGCGAATAAACTGGCCAAGCCTCCTACCCATAAGCTGGCCAAGGCCCCTTGCCGGGTAGCCCCTTTCCAATATAGCGAGCAGAAATAGGTAGGTAGGAATGTAGCCGCGCAAATACCCATGAACAAGGCGGTGCCTCGTGCGATAATACTCGCACTTAGCGTATAGCAGATAACGTAGCTGACCAAGATAGAGCATAGCACGCCGATACGTACACCTAATGTAGAGTTCGGATTTTTGCTACGTCCTAGTTTGGGGAATGCGTCTGCCCCGAAAGCCGCTCCCATGGTATGAAATTGTGCGCTAAGGGTAGACATACTGGCAGAGAGAATACAAAGCATGAAAACCGCCCCGAACCACTCCGGCATCGCTTTATTGATAAATAGGGGGATGATCTTGTCCATATCTTTTACCGCCTCGGAGGCGACTACACCTTCCGTCTTGAGGAAAAACAAATTAGACAAGGCTCCCACGTGATAAATCGCCCCTACCGTGACAATCAAGAATACGCAGCCGATCAATACGCCCCTGTTGAGTTGCTTGGTACTTTCCACCATCATGAAGCGTACGACTAGTTGTGGCTGCGCTAAGCAACCGATTCCTACGCCAAGGATCAATGAGGTAACCAATGTATACCATTGTGGAGAGCCTGAGATGGGCATAGCTGTCCATCCTTGATGTCCCAAGGCCTTGAAGCGTTCGGGCACCATGGGGGCGATATCCGTCAACTTCTGGTTTGCCTCGATAAAGCCCATGTCCATGATATGGTAAAACCAAAATAGCAGGAATAGCATACAAGCGAACATGATAACCGCTTGCAACGCATCCGTATAAAGTACTCCCTTGATTCCGCCCGTAATCACGTAGGCCGCTACGATCAAGGTGAAGATCAACAAGGCCAGATGAAGGTCGATATGAAACATCTGCTCAATGAAGACGGCTCCTCCCTTCATCACCACGGCGGCGTAGAGGGGCATGCCGATGAAAATGATCGAGGCGATGAAGATCTGTATAGACCGGGACTTATAGTGTAATCCCAATAATTGCGGGAAAGTCCGTGCGTTATGTGCCTCGCCTAACTTCCGGGTCCTTCGTCCGAAAAAGATAAAGGCTACCACTACGCCCATGAACATGTTCAATAAGCAAAGCCATTGAATACCCATGCCGAACGTAGCGGCTACGCCACCGAAACCAACGATCGCCGATGCCGAGATAAAGGTCGCCCCGTAAGACAGGGCCATGATAATGGGGTTTACTTTTCGTCCGCCTAATAAATAATCACTGGCGTTTTTCGTCTGCCTGTATCCGAGATACCCTAACCAAGCGATTACAAACATGTAAATGATGACAATAATGCCTAATGTTAGCGTACTCATTTTCGTGATTCTTTAGTAGGGTTTGTTTTTTCGTCGTCTTCTTTATTCCATGTGGTTATCCCGAACCAAATAGAAAATAGGAGGCAGGCGAACGCTAGAAGGTAAGCCAGCCAAATACCGGGGTCGCTGATTCCGAACATATATCCGTACCTATTAAAGTTTTATTAGATCACTTTCACAGATATACTCGAGATTCTGACGGCGGATTACCTCACGGGCGCTTTCCCGGTTGTTCGTACGCAAGATCAAGATCGCTTTTTCCCGGATGGAGAAACAATACATATATTCTATGCTGATGCCCGCTTTCGTGAAATAAGATAATGTATTGGCAAAACTTCCGGCGCATGAGCTGGTTACGATCGCTAATACGTCGGTCAGGTTTGCGCTGACGTTGTTTTCTTTTAATATCTTGTATGCCTTCTGGGGATCGCTTACGATGATACGAAGGATTCCATACTCGGAGGTGTCGGCTACGGTGGCCGCGATGATGCGGATGCGCTCTTCTGCCAATAACGCTAATATCTCGCTTAATTTCCCGTACTTGTTTTCTAGGAAAATAGAAATTTGATTGACTGTCATAAGGTGTTATTTTAATTGTTTATTTAACAAAGCTTGCGATGATCTTTCACTCGTACCGCCTTACCATCTGTGGTTGGCAAAGATCCCTTGGCTACCAGCTTGATACGCGGCGTAAGTAATAATTCGTCCTTCAACTGACGGGTGATACCTTTCGTCAAGCGCTGTAAGGCTGAATAATCATCGGTGAATAGGTCGCTCAACTCTACCTCGATCAACATCTCGTCGCTGTTGCCGATCGTTTCGAGGGTGATCAAGTAATTGCTGCCCAATTCCTTGAATTGCATCAATATCTTTTCGATTTGGATGGGGAACAGGTTCACGCCCTTCAAGATTATCATATCGTCGCTACGTCCTTTGAAACGGGCAAGGCGTTTATGGGTACGTCCGCAAGGGCAATCGCCCGGTAAGATGCAAGTAAGGTCACGGGTACGATAACGGAGTAAAGGCATCGCCTCCCGGTTGATGGTCGTTAATACCAATTCTCCGACTTCTCCCTCGGGCACCGGTTGCAGGGTAACCGGGTCTACGATCTCTACGATCACGTTGTCTTCCCAGATATGCAAGCCGTTCTGCTCCGTACATTCGAAGGCTACACCCGGCCCGTTCATCTCCGACATACCGAAACAGTTGTAAGCCTTGACACCCAGAAGCTGTTCGATGCGTTTACGTTGTTCTTCCGAGTGAGGCTCGGCACCGATACATACGGTGTGTAGTTTGGTATCCTTTCTGGGGTCTATTCCCTCCTCATACATAACCTCGGCCAAACGAGTGGCATAGCTCGGTATGATATGTAAACAGGTGGTGCCGAAATCGGTGATGAACTTAATCTGTCGTTTGGTATTACCGGCCGCCGCAGGCACTGTCAACGCACCTAGTTTTTCTGCTCCATACTGGAAACCGAGGCCACCGGTAAACATGCCGTAGCCGGATGTATTCTGAAATACGTCCGTATCCCTTAGCCCTACCATATACATGCAGCGGGCTACTTGGTTAGCCCATTGGTCCAAATCCTTGGCGGAATGTAAGACAACGGTAGGATTACCTGTCGTTCCACTGGAAGAGTGGATACGTACGCATTTCTGTAACGGGATGGCTGCCAATCCGAACGGATAGTTATTTCTAAGATCATCTTTCGTTGTAAACGGAAGTTTTTGTAAATCCTCCAAGGACTGAAAACTGTCCGGGGTAATTCCTTTCTCTTTGAATATCTTATGGTAAAAAGGGGAGTTGCCCGCTAGTTCTATGGTTTGTTTCAGTCGTTCCAGTTGGAATTTTACCAGATCTTTACGATCCATGGTTTCTATTTCTTTCTGCCAATACATCATCGTTTTTTCAATTAGAGTGTGTTTAATTCATGAAATTAGATTGCAAATGTATCTTTTATTTTGGATAATGCCATGCTTTTGTGTCAAAATATTAGTAATGACCTTTTGAAAATAAGAATTATTAGGCGGTAAGCCGTTGTAAATAAAAAAATAATAGTTATTTTTGTCCATTACGCAATTTAACTTTATGTATGGGCCATGGGAAAATATGACCACCTTTCCAAAGAAGAGTTGATTCAAAGGATTGAGAGACTGGAAGCCGATCTGGAAAAAGCCACTTTGACACCATCCGCGAGCGATAACGAACTTGAGATGCGCCAAAGCCAGCATACGATCAACTTCTTAAATATCTTGATGGATACGATCTTGTCGAACGTATTTGTGGAGATCACGGTGAAAGATATTTTCAACGGTTTCCGGTATATCTATTTTAATAAGGCGGCGGAGGAATTTACGGGGGTCAAGGCGGAAGATATCTTAGGGAAGACGGATTTCGAGCTTTTCCCTGATTCCCGGCGGGCGCATGAGATCCGAACGGAAGATTACCATACGATCAAGACGGGACGAATGGTAAAGAAAATGGTCGAGTATGAGAAACCGAATGGAGAAGTGAGAATCGTAAATATCGTACGTTTACTGATCACTAATCCGGATCCGGGAGCCTCGCCTCTGTTATTGGTCATGCTGAATGATATCACGGAGCAGCGTCAGGACCAGTTGGCGCTGATGAAAGTACAAGAGGCGGATAAGATGAAAAACGCTTTTATCGCTAATATGAGCCATGAGATCCGGACCCCGCTGAATGCTATCGTTGGCTTTGCCCATCTCGTGACGGAAACGACTAATGCCAGTGAGCAAAGGGAATACTTTTCGATTATAAATAAGAATTGCGATTTACTGTTGAAACTGATTAACGATATCCTGGATTTGTCGAAGATCGAGTCTGGTCGGTTAAACTATAACGTGTCGGAAGTTGAGTTGAGGGATATTTGCCAAGAGGCCTATGTGGTACAATCCTTGAAGATGACTTCCGATGTGGCATTATTATATAACTCGGTCGCCATGCCTTCTGTTCGTCTGTGGATCGATCCGCACCGGGTAGAACAGGTCTTGTTAAATCTCTTGTCTAATGCCATTAAGTTTACTTCCAAAGGTTTTATCTCGCTTTTTTATGAGGTGGAAGATATGTTCGTACGTGTCTCTGTCATGGATACCGGAATCGGGATATCAGAGGAAAAGCTGGAGTCTGTTTTCGAGCGTTTCGTGAAATTGGATGATTTTTATCAAGGGGCTGGTTTGGGACTACCGATCTGCAAGATGATTGTAGAGCAGTTGGGTGGCGAGATCGGTGTGCGATCTGAGCTTGGCAAAGGTTCCACTTTCTGGTTCACCTTACCATTGGTTGTTACGGATAAGGCTGTTGTGGAGAAGGATGATCCTTCTGTTTTAAGTGAATGTCAACTATATTAAATAAAAAAGAAATGAAAAATGCGGTTGTCTTTTTAGCGACAGGCTTTGAGGAAATAGAGGCCTTGGGTACGATTGATGTCTTGAGGCGTGGTGGTGTACGGGTTATGATGGTATCTATTACGGGTGACCGATTGGTGATAGGAGCTCATGATATTCCGGTAATGGCTGATTACCTGTTCGAGGAGGCGGATTTCGGTTGTGTCGATGCCTTGATTTTGCCGGGTGGAATACCCGGAAGCAACCATTTAAATGCGCATGCCCATTTGAAAGAATTAGTCAAGGAGAAAACGGAGGAAGGCGTATTAATCGGTGCTATCTGTGCCGGACCGATGGTTTTAGGTGGTCTTGGATTGCTAAAAGGGAAAAGGGCTACCTGTTTTCCTTTCTTCGAGCCAACAATGGTAGGCGCTACCCCTACGGATAATGGAGTAGAGCAGGATGGAAATATCATCACAAGCAAGGGGCCGGGTTTTATGTTTGAGTTCGGCTTGACGATCTTGAGGAATCTGAAAGATGAGGAAATCGCTTTGGAAGTGGCGGATGCCTTATTATATGACGCTTTGTTGCATGGGACAAAGCATTAATGTGCTTGAAATTAAAATCCCTTGAGAGAATGTCTCTAAGACATTCTCTCAAGGGATTTTTGTTGTAAAGAGTTTTCCCTTTCCTAAATTATTTCTGGAAAGATTTTTTCATGCGTGCGATATCTGTCAAATAGTCTTGCAGATCTTGCTCGTGTTCTTCTTCCTCAGCTAAGATATGCTTAGCGATATCACAAGTCGTGAAGTCGATGCCGTCCGTGAATTTAGCGATTTCTTGATAACGTAAGATGGCGCAACGCTCGGAAGCTACATTCTGGTTCAGAAGGCTTACTACGTCAAAGTCTGTCGGTGAATCATATTTGCATCGGGCTAATTCAAACCATTGTTTCGGATCAAGTACCGGAACTCCTTCCAATTCGATGATCCGGTCTGCCAATAATTGGGCGTGATGCCTTTCTTCCTCGGCATGTTCCTCGAATTCACCTTGTACGTCGGAACGCATGGCTCCTTCAACGACCAAGGCTCCTACCCAATATTGATAGTATGCTAGCCATTCTTCCGCTAACGCGGCGTTTAGTTGAGATAATAAATTGTCGACATCCAATTTCCCTCTTAAAATTTTGACGCTTTCTTTTGCCATAGCTGTATTAATTTAGAATTAAACGTATTGTTCGTTTTTTATAGTTCTAACAAGCTTACTAGGGCATTGTTTATTGTTTGTCAAAATTTTAACGTTATGCTGCGATTGTTACAATTTAGGTAATTCCCAAGGTGCCCGGTAATAGGCTTTCGACAAGGCGGTAGCCTCGTTATCGCCGACAAACAAATTGTTTTTATCATCCCAATGGACTTCCCGTTGAACCCGGCAGGAGATATTCGCCAGATGAGCCATCTTCGCTACACGGGCACCGATAGCGGCATCGGCGTTCGGAAGCTCACGGCTTTTAATGCAACTCAACATGTTTCCCACGTGATTATAAAGTCCTTTGCCTTCTCCTTTCTTGAAAGGAACGGCTTCCATGCGGGCTACGTTATTGGATACGACTGGTATGACCTCCCAACCGGCCCTGTCGAGTACCATCGTACCATTCTCCCCATAGAACGCTAATCCTTCCTTACGGTTATAGAGTCCGTGATTGATTCCGCAAGCGTGATCCCAGATGATATTAAAATCATCGTAGGTATAAGTCGCCATTAAAGTATCGGGTGTCTCCATAGCGTCGTCCGGATAGGCGAACTTGCCGCCGCCTGAGAATACACGGGTGGGAAGACCCGCGTTCATTCCCTCAAGGGCATAATCCAGTAAATGTACGCCCCAGTCCGACATCAAGCCTCCGGCATAGTCCCAGAAGAAACGGAAATTATAATGAAAGCGATAAGGATTGAACGGACGTTTAGGAGCCGGGCCTAGCCACATATCGTAATCCACACCGGCGGGAGCGTCACAATCCGGTTTAACCGGAAGTGTCGGCTTGCCGTCTTGGTAAGCCCAGACCTTGACCGTACGGATCCGTCCGATATTTCCGGCTTTCAAGAAATTAGCCGCCTCGTCCCAATGCGGGTCGCTACGTTGCCATTGGCCTACCTGTACGATCCGGTTATATTTACGGGCGGCTTTTTCCATCAGGTTGCATTCCTCGATCGTATTGGAGAGCGGCTTCTCTACATATACGTCTTTTCCCGCTTGGCAAGCCCAGACCGTCGGAAGGCAATGCCAATGGTCCGGCGTACCGATAATGACTACATCTACGTCTTTATTATCGATTACTCGTCGCCAGTCTTTATATAAGTGAGGTACTTTTTTCCCTGTTTTCTTCTCAACGTCGGCAGCCCGTTTGTTTAACCATTCGTCATCGACATCGCAAAGAGCCACGCATTCCGTCTCCGGATAATCAAGAAAAGTATTCAAATCCCCGTATCCCATGCTACGGCATCCGATGAGGGCTACTTTTACTTTGTTGCTAGGGGCGGTTTGTCCGTATATGGAGGAATACGATTTACCGATAAGCGGCGATAAAGTAAGTCCGGACATGATAAGTCCGGTTTTTTGCATAAAAGTACGTCTGTTCATGATATTAGTTTTTAATACTGTTATAAATATATTCCATATCCACGTGCTCCCTTACGAGGGCGGCGAGTTTGTCATACTGCTCTTCCTTAAAAGCGGCATAATCGAAAGGACCTGTAGTCGTTTCCGTGTCAAAGCCTTCAGCTAAGTTGTCCAATACGGCCGGATTATCAAGGATACCATGCATATAACTTCCCCAGCATCGGTTGTTGAGGTAATATCCGTCCGTTCGTCCGTCTTCCAGTCGGGCTACGGGCTGTTCGGGGGCGTCACCCAATAGGGTGGTTCGTCCCATATGTATTTCGTATCCTTTACAATCCTTATTCTCCGAGGAGGGGAGGAAAGCAAAGTCGCTTTGTCTCGTGATCTTCTCCTGCTCGATGACCGTGCATTGAGGCAGAAGACCGAGACCGGGAATCGCCGGGATATTTCCCTCGATACTTTCCGGATCTTCCAAGCGGACTCCCATCATTTGATAGCCACCGCAAATACCGATCACCTTTTTACCCGCTTTATGCGCCCGGATAATCGCCATCGCTATCCCATTGGCCCGCAGGCTTTGTAAGTCCGATAACGTATTCTTTGAGCCGGGGAGCAGGATGATGTCGGCTTTCTCTATCTCATCGATATTGTTGGTATAATAAGGATTGAAACGGGGGTCCATCTCCAATACATCAAAATCCGTGAAATTAGACATTCGTTTCAGCAGGATGATAGCTACATTGATTTTCCCGTCTTTATAAGTGTTATTTTTCATATCCAACGCTACGGAATCCTCTTCCTCTATCTTGATATCCCGAAACCATGGAATTACGCCTACCACGGGAATCCCGGTCAATTCCTTTAACAGGCTCCGTCCTTCCTCGAATAAAGAAGCGTCTCCACGGAATTTATTGATGATAACCCCTTTCATTAACGCTCGTTCCTCCGGTCGTAATAAAGCGATCGTTCCATATACAGAGCCGAATACGCCCCCCCGGTCTATATCTGCGATCAGATAGGTGGAGGCGCCGGCTTTCATCGCCATACGCATATTGGTGATATCCCGGTCTCGCAGGTTTAGTTCGGAGATGCTTCCGGCTCCTTCCAATACGATCGGGTTATAGCGAGCTTCCAGACGGTTGAAGGCTTCGATGGCTTCCTTAAATAGCTCCTCCTTCTGGTTTTGTATCCCGAAATAATCCTTGGCGGACATATTGCCGACTGGCTTTCCGTTTAATACGACTTGTGAGCTTTTATCATTTGTCGGCTTTAGTAATATCGGGTTCATATCCGTATGCGGGGAAATACCGCAGGCCTCCGCTTGTACGACTTGCGCCCGGCCCATCTCGCCACCTTCCGGGGTAGAGTAGGAATTGAGGGACATATTTTGTGCCTTGAACGGTGCCGGTTGATAACCATCTTGCTTGAAAATACGGCAAAACGCCGCATTGATAACGCTTTTACCCGCATCAGAGCAGGTTCCGACAAACATAATCGGTCGTAGGTGTTGCTTCATCTGTATAGATTTTATTTACACAGTGTACAAAGGTAGTATTTTTGGCCTTTTTATTAAGGAGAAGATATGAAAAAAGAAGAAGATTTTGTTATGGGCCTGTCCATCTACATGGCTTGTCTGCGTGAGAAAAAACGGTATTCCACGGCGAAGAGTTATCAAGATGCCTTGAATTCGTTCAAGTGCTTTTGCGGTATGGAGGCGATTCCTTATGCCTATATTAATAGGAACAGGCTTTTGTGCTATCAGTCATGGTTGTTGGACAAGGGCCGTTCGTTGAATACGGTGTCTACCTATATGCGTCGGATTCGTCACATTTATAACTTAGCCGTGGAGGCGAACGAGGCTCCCTTTGTACCCAACCTGTTCAAGGATGTTTTCACGGGCGTTGAGAGCAAGCGGAAGAAGGCGTTGCCGCAAGAGATGCTGGAGCGTATGTTTAATGCTGAATTGGAGGATCAATCCTTGCGGCGTGTACAGTTGACCGTTCGGTTGATGTTTGCGTTCAGCGGGATAGCGTTTGTGGATCTTGCGCATTTGAAATGGGAGAATATCCGGGATGGGATATTGCAGTATCACCGACAAAAGAGCGGATCTCTCATACAGTTGGAGATTCCCTCCGGGGCGTTGCGGCTGCTGGAGGAGTTGTCCGCTTGTACGGCAAAGGAATCCCTTTATTTATTTCCTTTTTTGAGTGGAACGAGAACCGGTGAGGCGGCCTACAAAGAATATAACAGGACCTTGTCCCGCTTTAACCGTGAGATGAAGTTGTTGGCGAGATCGACAGGCGTTACGCTTCCGGTCACCTCATATACGATCCGTCATTCATTCGCCTCGTTCTTGAAGGAACAAGATGTATCGATCGAGGTTATCAGTGAGTTGTTGGGGCATAAGTCTATTAAGACAACACAGATCTATTTGAAGAGCTTCTCGTTGGAACGTTTGTCGACAGTGAACCGGAATTGTTTTGAGAGCGTGTGTAAACCGATACCCAAAGTGGGGTAAGAGGCTTGCTACTTGGGAAGTAGCGTATTCTTTCACGGCGCAAAAGTAATAAAAAATAACAAATAACAAGCAATCATAAGGCTTAGTTTGTTCATTAGTTTGTGCTCCGACCTTGATTCTCCTTAAATCTTCGTTCTTATTCCTAGTGCATAGACATGGCAATAGAGACGAAATGATCTCGTATTTCCTACATCATCACGTCCCTTCCAAAAATCGAACATACATTCTTGTAGAGACGGGGCGTGCCCCGTCTCATCCCCTCAAGAGGGTAATTTAAAGATACTACCAGTCTGTGGGAGACGGGGCACGCCCCGTCTCTACAACTGGGTAATAACCATTCTCCTACCTTTTACGCTACTTCCCAAGTAGCTTAATATTTCAAGCGATGGTGATTTTCAGAAAAGCCATTTTTAAAAACATAAAGTGTTGTTTATCAGGAGTAAATAGGGCGCTCTTGGTAGGGCTTTGAATTGTCGTGAGGCTTGAGTGGAGATCTTGATATAATCTTAGGAAAAGATAATCATAATGATGAATGTTTTGAGAGACGGTTGCTCGGAGAGGGGTACGGCGCGGGTTGGCAAGCGTCATGACTTGAAGACTGTACGCTGGTACGTGCTCACGCTTCCTACTACGGGTGTGGCGCGACGTGACAAGATCAGCCCCGCTAAAAGCTTGGATGCCGAGCTTTCCCGGCGCAAGCGTCGTGGGGAGACGTTGTTCGAGTATTTCGCCCCCTCCTATGTGGAGGTGAGGAAAGTGGATGGCAAGATGGTCAACACGAAGCGGCCCCTGCTGTTCAACTACGTGTTTATCCGGTCCTCGGTGGAGGAGATCTTCCAGATGAAGCGCACGCTTCCCCTATACAATTTCCTTCCCCGGGTCTCTTCCGGAGGCATGACTCATTTCCCTTATCTCTCGGATAGTGAGATGGGAAACTTGCGTTGGGTGGCGGAATCTTATTCCAACGAGCTTCCGGTGTATGTGCCGGACAGCAATCGCCTGCTAAAAGGTGATCGCGTGCGTATCACGTCCGGTTATTTTACCGGTATGGAGGCGGAGGTAGTGATCCAGCCGGGTGGCGGGCATAAAGATGTGATGGCGCGTATCCTCGATTGCATGTGGGTCCCCTTGTTGGAGGTGAAGCCGGGCGAGTATGAGCTGATCGAGCTGAACACCAAGGGCAAGCACGCCTATACGCACCTGGACAACGACCGCTTGCGGGAGGGCTTGCACGACGCATTGGGCCGTTATCACACCTCCGGTAGCGTGGCTGAGGAGGATACCCGCTTGGCGTGTGAGGTATTGAGATCCTACGGTTCGCTCCGTGCGGAGACGGACGTGATGCGTTGCAAGATCTACTCATTGCTTCTTTCTGCCTACAAGTTGTTGGGCGATGAGGAGGAGTTCACACGTTTACATGACACGATGCGTGGTATGCTCCCGGTGGTGAAAGCTCCGCAATCCCGTGCCTTGTTGCTGGTGACGCTCTACGGTTGCACGGACAGCGCCCTTTACCGGCAGATGGCGCATGAGGTGGTGGATCCTTGGCGGTGTGAGTCCTCGCCCAAGAAAAGCAAGTTATCCTTGATCCGCCGGCTGGACGATTGCGATCGCTGGCTGAAACACGAAATCAGTTGACAGTTTAAATCAAAAATCATAAATCAAAAAGAAATGTCTTCCCTTCCTTCTGGCGTTCGTTTGGTGGCGTTGCTGAACGAGCATTTGGGTGATATCATGAGCCGCGAGCGAACGAACACTGCTTCCATCCATTTGTATTGCACGGGTCCTTACTGGGTGGCGTTCGAGTACTCAGCCTATCAGTTGCGCCGTGCGTTCCCGGACAGCGAGGTTACGCCGATGCGCTTGCTCGGCTACCCGTTTCCTGTGGTGATGGTATCCGTGACGGATCGTTCGCTCCGCTCGTATGCCCGCAAGCACATCTTGCGAAGAGACGATAAGGATTACAAGCAATTGACCGTCCCCGGTTTTTCCCTGTCTGATTACCAAGGCTGGCATAAGAGAGAGGTGGAGGGATTGCCATTGCTAAGCGAGACCGTATGAGTGTGGCATACGTATAAGGGCATCGTTTTACACGTATATCGACGTCGCCCCACACGTATATCGGTGTAGGCCTATACGAACGTAGGCGTGAGTCGATGCCGATATACGTGCGGGATGGAACCGATGCCGGGGAAAACAGGTGCAAGTAATGCAAGTAATGCAGCACTTTTTTCCCACACACGCACGTGTACATTATATATGTCGAATCAAACTTTCATACGGCTATCCAGCGTTTCTCTTCCGGATCGTTCCATGCCTTGTTTGTGATCGTTTAGTGTAAAATTCTTGTTTTATATAATGTACGCACGTGTGTGGGAAAAAGGTGCTGCATTACTTGCATTATTTGCATTACTTGGGGTCTCCATAAGGACTGTATAAAAATAATAACAAACCAGACATGTATCACAGACAATCATTTCCCCGTTTGGGCGATTACATCGCCACGGTTTTACAAGTCACCAGACTGACCAAGTCCATTATCCGCATAAGCGGAGGCATTGGCAGTGACACTTACAATTCTTTTAAAAAGGCAAGGACATGCACTTTAGCGTTTACTATCGATTGGTAGATCTCCTTTGGGACCATCTGTCGGACGAGGAACTTTTCCGTCGTCTGGCACGTGAGGCCTTGGAACGGTATATCGATTATAAGAAAGAGGAGGAAATGAACGGAGGAAAGAAATAATTTAAGGATGGGCTATGCAAATGAGATTAAGTTTTAACCTCGTGCCTGCCTTCATCGACTAATTAACTAGCCATGATTATAGAAGAGAGTTTTGGAAAATCTACTGATTTTATCTCAGATGGGATGAACGCCTTCGAGCGTAACGTGAAGCGTATAGGGGATTGCCTTTTGGCCTTTATCGCCTTGGTCGTATTCTCCCCTTTGTTCTTGATCTGTTACATCGCCGTAAGGCGCGAGGATGGCGGTCCTGCCATTTTCAAGCAGGAGCGTATCGGCCGTTTCGGTCGCCCGTTCAACATCTATAAGTTCCGTAGCATGCGTTTGGATGCTGAGAGGTTTGGCCCTGCCCTTTACAAGGGAGGTGCGGATCCCCGCATGACCCGTGTGGGCAAGTTCCTGCGTGAGCATCATCTGGATGAGCTTCCCCAATTATGGAATGTCTTCATCGGTGATATGGCCTTCATCGGCCCCCGTCCGGAGCGTAAGTTCTACATTGACCAGATCATGGAATGCGATCCCCGCTATCGTTACCTGTACCAGATCCGTCCGGGTGTGACCTCTTACGCCACGCTCTATAACGGCTATACGGACACGTTGGAGAAGATGCTTCGTCGCTTGCGCTACGACCTGTTCTATCTGGAGCACCGCTCGTGGTGGTTCGATTTCAAGATATTGGTGAAGACGTTCTTGAACATAGCGTTTGGGAAGAAATTTTAGATGAGGAAAACTAAGGAGAGCGATTATCCAATCCTGCACTATCAGGCAGAATGAAATTATGTGGGCATTTATGCGTAAGTTTGGTGCACATTATTATCCATTATCCTTGCCCGGAAGTGAAACAATAAAAGTCATAGATTTCTATGAGAACGGACGTGTTGAATCGAATCAAGGAGACCTTGCGTAAGGTCGTATCGGCAGGAGGGCATGCTTTTTTGTATGGTTCGCAGGTCAGAAACGAGGCACGTCCGGACTCGGATTGGGGTATATTGATCTTGTTGGACAAACCGAAAATCGAGGCGGAGGATTATGACAATGTATCCTATCCTTTAGTGGAGCTGGGTTGGTTGTTAAATGAGTGCGTCAGCCCGATGCTTTACACCTTGAAAGATTGGATGAGATACCATTTCTCTCCCATTGTACACAACGTAAAAGACGAGGGGATACAATTCTTGAGTGCGGAAGATATATCAGCGGATTCAAGGCGCAAACCCATAATGGGGTAGTCGGTCAATTAGGATTGAATTATGTCTCTAAAGGTCTGTTGACAAAAGATGAAGGTCGATTATATTCCCGTTTGCTACAACATCGTATTACCGGGGATTATAACGATTTCTTTGACTTTGAGCGTGAGGATGTATTGCCTTTGTTGGAACCCACACGTAAATTGTTAGCTAAACTCGAAAGTCTGATCGCTCATCTTTAATAATCACATAAAGAAATACGACAATTTTAGCTTGTAGGAACGAGTTATAAGGAGTTCCTTTGTGGAATGGCTTGTTTCTTACTTGTGAGTGTATCTTGGGGCAAATAGATCTGTGATGAATATGGCAAAAACAGATTCACGAACATCCAAAAGTATAAAAAACAGTTCGGTGGCGTTGGTGTTTTATTTCATCAACCTGATCCTCCAATTCTTTTCAAGGAAGATTTTCTTGGATTATTTGGGGGCGGAGGTGCTGGGGTTGAATACTACGGCTACCAATTTGCTGCAATTCTTGAACCTTGCGGAGTTAGGGGTGGGATCGGCTATTGCTTGTACTCTTTATAAACCGCTTGCCGAGAAAGATACGAATACAATCAATGAAATCGTATCCTTGCAAGGGTGGCTCTATCGGCGTATCGCATGGATCGTGATAGCCGGGAGTGTAGTCTTGATGGCCTTTTTCCCTTGGATTTTCGCCAAGATGCCATTGCCGTTATGGTATGCGTATGCCTCTTTTGGTGCATTGTTGGTTAGTGCGCTATTGAGCTATTTTGTTAATTATAAACAAATCATTCTTTCGGCAGATCAACAGGAGTATAAGATACAGTATAGTTACAAAGCCTCGATGTTGGCGAAACTTCTTTGTCAAATCTTGGCGATCCGGTATTTGCCTAACGGATATGTATGGTGGCTGGTATTGGAAGTGGTGTTCGCCGTGGTGGCTTCGGTGGCCTTGAATCGGGTGATTACTCGGACTTACCACTATTTGGTAACAGATATGGATAGAGGCAAGGGGCTGGCAAAGAAGTATCCGGATGTGCTAACGAAGGTCAAGCAACTGTTTTTTCATAAGATAGCGGGATTTGCGTTGACGCAGACAAGCCCTATTATTATATATGCGTATACGACATTAACGGTGGTTGCGCTTTACGGAAACTATATGTTAGTTATTCTTGGTGTAATAACATTTCTTACGGCAATGTTTAATGGGATAACGGCAGGTATTGGAAATTTGATAGCTCAGGGAGATAAACAGCATGTTGTAGATGTGTTTGAAGAGTTGTTCTCAATAAATTTCTTGCTAAGTAGTGTTATTTGTTTTGGAGTCTACAAATTGCTTCCTTCTTTTATTGAACTTTGGATAGGAACAGATTATTTATTAGATAATACAACGCTCATATTGTTAGTGATTTATACATATATTAGTCTGACACGGCAGGTAATACAAGCTTGTATAAATGCTTATGGACTATTTGAGGATATTTGGGCTCCTATGGCAGAGGCTGTAATTAATATTGGAATGTCTATTTTGCTGGGGTATTTTTATGGACTGAATGGAATTCTTGCCGGGGTTTTACTTAGTCTGTTTTTGATTGTTTTTTGTTGGAAGCCTTATCTGTTATACATTAAAGGTTTAAAAAAAGAATTTAATCATTATATCATGATGTATATGAAACATATAGCTATACTGGCTGTCTGTTTTATTGTAACTTCTTTTGCTTTAAGTTTTCTTAGGTTTGAGGAGAATAAATCTTTTCTGCATTTGACTTTTTCCATAGTGGCATATAATGGTGTATTTTTTGTAATCCTGTTTGGCTTTTCTTTTTGTGTTTTACGAAGTGTTAGATCTTTTTTTTATCGATTCTTAAATAAAACATAGAATCCTTTAGTTATGGTACTACATAAATCTATGTGTATTTCTTCTTATTATAAAAGAGAACGACAAAATTTCATAATTCTTCTTGTTCTGTTCTTTTTGTTTCCTTTTGTCTCTTTACCTATTGTTTTTAGGAGAATATATGAAGGAAAAAAATACGCTCTGCATTTTTTGGCTATTTTTATGGGGCTGTTATCCGTGTATTATTTCCCGTTTGGTGACCAGTATAGATATCTAGAGAAACTTAATTTATATAGTTCACTTTCTTTTGGAGAGGTTTTTGATATAGAATCAATCTTTATATATAAAAATTTGAATCTTGTAAATGTTTATGTGTTTGTTGCGTCTAAATTAAATTTGACGTTGGAGTTTATTCGATTTACTTTGATAGTATCTTGTTATTTACTGGTATTTTCTGTTTATGAGAATTTTGTTCAAGATAAATATGATCTATGTTTAAACGATAAGTGGATTAGGTTTTTGATCCTATATCTTTCTGTGCCATTCTTTTTTATATGTTTTGGGTTTAGGACAGGGATGGGGGGCTGTTTTCTTATTTATGGTATATCTAATTTAATAAATGGAAAACGCATGAAAGCTTTTGTGGGGATTTTGTTTTCTGTACTTTGTCATATTTTGTTTCTGATTTATGTTGCTTTTATAATGCTTATTATAAATAGAAAAAATAAAATATCAAGAAAAGTAGTATTTTTGTTTTCATTTGTAGTCGTTTTTGCTTCTTTTTGGATTTTAAATTCTATATATGGTAAGATAGAACTATTGGATGTGTTAATGGATCAATATATATATGGTGATTGGGGTGAGGAATATGAGTGGTCATTTTTTACTGTTAAAGTTAGAGTATTTTTGGGTGGAGCAGCACTGATATATATGTATATGATATTTTTCTTGTCGCCGAAGCAAAATGTTTTTTTGTGGAATCTATTATGTTTGAACTTTTGTTTATTTGTGTTTTCTATTCCATTTTATACATTTATAGAAAGACTTGTGGCAATATCTTTACCTATTTTGGTTTTGTATGTGATTAAATATAAAAAAATGTTGCCTAAATACAGGTTGAATATTGTCTTATTTTTATTGCTTGTTTCTTTTTTATCTCCATTTTATATTTATCGATATCAGTATGGTAAAGCTCGTATAGAAGAAATTGTTTTTTGTTCATTTCCTGTTGTTTTAACTAATACATATGATATAGATTATGTTAATGATTATGTAGATGATGAAGGCTTATTTATTGTAAATAAATATTAATGTATAAATTATAAAATGAAAATATTAATTATCACATATGATTTTCTTCCTGATACGATAGGAGCGGGAATGGTTGCGTATTTATATGCTAATCATCTAACTGAGTTAGGATATGATGTCTCTGTCTTGTCAAAGGAGTATTCTAATCCTGTCAAAAATACGAAGTTTCATTATCTACAAGTAGGAAATTCAAAATTAGGTGGCCATTTTTGGCTGTATGACTGGGGTAAATATTTGAAAAATATGAATTTAGATCAATATGATACGATTATCCTTAATCAGAGTAACCTTCCAGTTGTGTTTGGTAAATATTTTGGTCTCTCTGTTTTGAGCAAGATAATAGTACTTATACAAGGTCTAGAGGTCGAGTGGCTTTATAGGAACAAAAAAATGTCAAGTGCTTTTATTCATTCTATATTTCGGTTTGAGTATTATCATAGAAAATGTTTGTTGAATTGTAGAAAGATAGTATCTGTTAGTGAATTTCATAAGCAGAAAGTGATAACAGCAGCGAATTTGGAGTGCATAAAAGATAAATTTGAGGTGGTATATACTGGTATAGAGAAGAATCTATTTTATTCTACTATGTCTAGTTTCAGGAAAGAAAATGATTTAGAAAATAAAGAGATCCTTGTGTCTGTTAGCCGAATGGTAAAGCAAAAAGGCTATTTAGAGATGTTTTCTGTCTTTAAGAGAGTGGTGAAGAGGGATTCTTCTTTTAGGTGGGTGATAATTGGCGATGGCTCTTATTTAGAGGAATTTAAACGAGAGGTTCAAACTGATAGATTATCTGAGTATGTGATATTTATTGGAGGCAAAACAAGAGAAGAGCTTAAATACTATTATTCTATGGCTGATTGTTTTTGGCTTTTATCTAATTATGATGAATGCCTTCCGTTGGTCTATTTGGAAGCTCAAGCTTGTGGCATTCCCGCTATTGGTCGTAATAAGGGGGGGACAAGAGAGACTATAAGAAATAACAAGACAGGTTTCCTTGTTGATACGGAAGAGGAATGCGTAGAACTTATTTTAAATCGTTCTTATAAGAATATCTCTAAGAAAGCCATAAAAGAGTTTGTAGACTTGTTTGATGAGTGGGAAGCTGCTAAAAAACTAATATCATAAATGGTTGCTCGTCTAAAATCTTTGATTAGAGGAAGTAAGTTCTTGTATGATCTTTATTATATTTTAGGATCGCTATTCTTGAACCTATTGAAATACTTGCTTCCTGTTGATGATAAATTGATATTGTTATCAAGCTATTCAGGAAGAAAGTATGATGATAGTCCGAAATATATATATGAACAAATGCTTAAAGATGAACGCTTTCGTGAAATGCGCTTTGTTTGGGCCTTTGAGAAAGAAGATGAATATCCTTATATTAAATCAGAAAAAGTAAACGTCAATAGTTTTCGTTATTGGATATTAGCTTTAAAAGCTCGTTGTTGGATTACAAATGTTGGTATAGAAAGAGGGTTGAATGTTAAAGGAAGGAATGTTTTTTACTTGAATACTTGGCATGGAACTCCTATAAAGAAAATAGGTAATGATTTGTCAATAGGTAAGAATGTTTTCAAAACGAACGTGAAACGTTGGCGGCTTGATGTTCTGTTATCTCAAAGTTCTTATGAGGTAGAAGTTTATAGTCGGGTTTTTGGCCTCCCTCTTGCAAAAATAGAATTGACGGGTTACCCTCGTAATGATGTGCTGTTGGAGAATAGAGACATGGATATAGTCCGAATAAAGAAATTTTTGGGTGTTGGAAAGGGGAAAAAGGTGATTTTATATGCTCCTACTTTTCGAGAGTCAATGGTGGATGAGAAGGGTAATTTTATATCTTCTCCTCCTATTGAATTTGATAGATGGGAGCAGTTTCTTTCTTCAGACTTTGTTGTTTTATTTAGGGCACATTCTGCTGTCAATAAGGTTTTGAATGTTCAATCAAATTCATTTTTGATAGATGTATCAATGTTTGATTGTTTAAATGATTTGATGCTAGTATCAGACATCCTTATCTCAGATTACTCCAGTATCTTTTTTGATTATTCCATAATGGATAAGCCAATGCTTTGTTTTGCCTATGATTATGATCGTTACAATGCGGAAAGAGGACTTTATTTTGATATAAGAAAAGAGCTGTCAGACGAGATTATCGACAATGAAGATCAACTTCTTGAGTCGATTCTTCATTTGGATTATCAAAAAAGTATCCAAAGGACTATAGCTTTTCGAAATAAGTATGTGACAGAGTATGGGCATGCGACTGCAAGATGTCTTGACATCTTAGCGAAAAATATATTATAAGTATAGTTTGTTATGGTTAAGGTTATTACTTACGGGACTTACGATCTTCTTCATCAAGGTCATATCAATCTTTTACGTCATGCTAAGGAGTTGGGGGATTATCTGATTGTTGGTGTCACCAATGATCGTTTTGACCGCGAGCGTGGAAAACTGAATGTTCGTAATAATGTCTTGGAGCGTGTTGAGGCGGTGAAGGCTACAGGACTGGCAGATTTGGTGCTGATAGAAGACTATGTGGGGCAAAAAATAGATGATGTCCAAAAGTATGAGGTGGATATTTTTGCCATCGGATCGGATTGGATCGGACAATTTGATTATTTGGAGGAGTTTTGTAAGGTGGTTTATCTGCCTCGTACGGAGGGGATTTCTTCCACACAGCTTCGATTAGAGAGCCAAGATACCGTGAATATTGGTATAGTCGGGGCTGGTCGTATTGCCAACCGTTTTGTTACTGAAGCTGGGTTTGTTAGTGGGGTGAATGTACGTGCTATTTTTGATTCTGATATAAATACAGCTTCCTCTCTTGCGATAGAATTAGGAGATTCCATTGTTTGTCGTGACTACGAAGCTTTATTGTCAGAATCAGACGCAGTCTATATCGCAACCCCTCATCTTTCGCATTATACATATATTAAACAGGCGTTATGCGCTCATAAACATGTCCTTTGTGAGACTCCCTTGGTTCTTCGTTACGATCAAGCGGTGGAACTTTATGAGCTAGCAAAGGAACAAGGGGTTGTTTTGATGGAAGCAAATAAAACCGCCCATTGTCCTGCTTTTAACCATTTAATGGTGATGATTAAAAGTGGAGTGATTGGAGATGTGGTTGACATAGAAGCGTCTTTGTCTAAATTGTTAAGCAACAGGGAACTCCGTGAATTCGATCCTGTACAAGCCGGGGGATCTATGTGTGAGCTAGGGTCTTATCCTTTACTGCCTATTATTAAACTTCTGGGAACTGAATATATAGATCTCGTTTTTTATTCCCGGATGGAAAATGGTGTGGATATTTATACAAAAGGTGTGATACATTACTCTAAGGCAGTCTGTTCCTTTAGATTAGGATTGGGGGTGAAGACAGAGGGCGATTTGATTGTATCTGGAACTCATGGATATGCCTATGTTCCGGCTCCTTGGTGGAAGACTGATTATTTTGAACTCCGATATGAAGATCAAAATGATAATAAAAAGTTTTTTTACAAATGGGATGGTGCGGGATTGCGCTATGAATTGCAAGAATTTATTTCTTGCATTTATAATCATCGCCTTAGCACAGTTCGTTTACGTACATCGGAAAGCATATTAATGGCAAAGATTATGCAACAATTTTTGGAACGTAGGAACTTTATAGAGATCTGATAACGAATACAAATTCAATAAAACATGCGAATCCTCCAACTAATAACCCTCTCCGAACTTGGAGGGGCTCAATCCGTTGTCGCTAATTTGGCGAATCAATTGAGTGAGATCGGCTATGAAGTGATTGTTGCCGCCGGTGAAGGTGATGGGAAAATGTGGTCTATGTTAAGACCGGAAATAGAGCAGGTGCGGTGCAAGCATCTGAGACGAGCGTTATCTCCGTTGAATGATTTCCTTACGATCATTGACTTCTTGAAGATTTATTGCAAATATAAACCCGATATTATCCATTTGCATTCCTCAAAGGCGGGGATGTTAGGACGTGTGGCTTTCCCTTCTGGAAAAGTGATTTATACAGTTCATGGTTTTGATTCTATTCGTCTTGCTTATCGTAAGTTCTTGCCGATTGAGAGGTTTATGCAACGGGCGTGTAAGGCGATTGTAGGGGTAAGTCGATATGATGAGCGACATTTGAGGGAAGAAAGGATAACGTATAATGTAAGTACGGTCTATAATGGGATCAAAAAGCCTCATCCTTTACTTGTGGATCCATTTGCTCGTATAGTGGGCTATAAGGCTAAAGTGTTGTGTATCGCCCGGTTGTCTTCCCCCAAAAGAAGTGACTTGTTTGTGGAGATCGCTCGGAGTCTTCCGGAATACGCTTTTATCTGGATCGGGAATCAGCATGAGGTAGATGGTGGTTTGCCGGGAAATGTCTTTTTTATGGGAAATCTACCGAATGCGGGTGCTTATAATCAATTTGTGGATTTGTTTATACTGCCAAGTAATTATGAGGGGCTTCCGATGGTGATTATTGAGGCGATGAGTTTTGGATGTCCTGTGGTAGCTTCTGATGTAGGAGGTATTAGCGAGATCGTAGTTAATGGTTGGAACGGATATACCGTAGAGAATAATGTTACGATCTTCGCTGATAAAATAAAGTGTATTTTGGAAAATAGAGCCGTTTGCGAACGGTTCTCAAGGAATGCCAAGGAGCAATTTGAGAAAAAGTTAACCGTTGAGAAAATGGCCTCTGCTTATATTATGATTTATCGTTCATAGACAAATCGTCTTGTAAAATAGAGGGGCGATATTCTACTTTCCATAAACGGGAAGAAGAATATCGCCCTTTTTTTGTTAAAACCTATCCGTAAGAATCTCGGTCAATTCTGCCGTGATCAAAGACATTATTATCTGAAAAAAATCGAGTATTCTTGATTGACGAATATGATAAACCTCTTTTGCAAACGATTCATAACGAACCCTTGCAAGAGGCGTATCGACATATCATGAAAGCGTTTTATGGAGTGCTCAAGAGTGCGGATCGTTATTTACGTTTTGTCTTTCTTACCGGAGTTACCAAATTTGCGCAGGTGAGTGTTTTCAGTGATTTGAACCAACTCAATGATATAAGTTTAGACTATGACTATGCGACCCTTTGCGGGATTACCCATGCGGAGTTGGTCGATAATCTAACACCGGAATTAGAGCAGTTGGGACAGATGCAGTCCTTATCAAGGGAAGAGACCGTGGAGACAATGGTGCGGCAATATGACGGGTATCATTTTCATCCGAGCCGGGAAGGTGTCTTTAATCCATTCAGCGCGTTGAGTGCCTTGCGGAAGAGAGAGTTTGGCGATTATTGGTTTCAGACCGGTACGCCTACGTTTCTTGTCGAATTATTAAAGAAAAGCGAGTTTGATCTGCGTATCCTGATTGATGGCGTAGAGACACAAGCTTCGGCCTTTACCGAATACCGTGCGGAACGGAATAATCCGATCCCCCTTCTTTATCAGAGTGGATATTTGACCATAAAGGAGTATGATCCCCGTTTTAAACTTTATAAACTCGAATTTCCCAATGAAGAGGTTCGCTATGGTTTTCTGAACTTTATAACTCCTTTTTATTCATCTATATCTGATGAGGAAAGAGGCGTACGCTGAAAAACTGGAGGCTAAATGCGAGGAGAAAGATTAGGAGCGTCTTTTATGTCAAATCCTATCCGTATATGAGAGAGTTTTCCTATATTTGTGTTGACTTTAAATGTAAATAGATTATATGGAAAAACAAAAACAACAACCCCAGCGGTTGCAATCATTGGATGCCCTTAGGGGTTTTGACATGCTCTTTATTATGGGCGGTGCTTCTTTATTTGTCGCTTTGGCGACATTGTTTCCGAATCCTTTTTTTCAGGCGATAGCCGGGCAGATGGAACATGTGGAATGGAACGGATTGGCGCATCACGACACGATCTTCCCATTGTTCCTCTTTATTGCGGGTATCTCGTTTCCGTTCTCACTAGAGAAGCAACGAGGAAAAGGTATGACGGAAGGGGCGATTTATAAGAAGATCGTCCGTCGGGGGATTACCTTGGTTTTCTTGGGATTGGTATATAACGGGCTATTGTCGTTTGAATTTGACCACCTGCGTTGCGCAAGCGTGCTGGCGCGTATCGGGTTGGGATGGATGTTCGCGGCCTTGTTGTTTGTCCGTTTCGGTTGGAAAGTGCGTGCGGGGATAACGGTTCTTATCTTGGTTGGCTATTGGCTGGCGATGGCTTTTGTGCCTGTGCCGGACGCCGGTGGAGCGGGGCCGTTCACGCTCGAGGGGAACTTGGTGGGGTATATTGACCGCCTGTTTCTTCCCGGACGTTTGCACGAGACTGTTTTTGATCCGGAGGGTTTATTCTCCACCGTTCCCGCAATTGCCACGGCAATGTTGGGTATGTTCACCGGTGAATGGATTAAGTTACGGAAAGAGGGGCTGACCGACCGAAAGAAAGTGCTTTGTTTAGTAGGAGCGGGAGCTGTATTGTTGATCGTCGGCTTGTTATGGAGCTTGGTCTTCCCTATCAATAAGAAGCTATGGACAAGTTCCTTTGTCTGTGTGGTAGGCGCTTATTCCGTTTGGATGTTTGCTTTGTTCTTCTATATCATAGACGTATTGGGGTGGCGTAAATGGACCTTGTTTTTTACCGTGATCGGCATGAACTCTATTACGATCTATTTGGCGCAGCGTTTCATCCGTTTCTCCTATACTTCCGAGGCTATATTCGGAGGGTTGGCGAAGTTGATGCCCGAGACCGCCCAGCCTTTGGTTAGCGCTATCGCATATATCGCTGTTTGTTGGGGATTCTTGTATTTCTTATATCGCCAACGTATTTTCTTGAAAGTATAATAAACGGATGGAGAAGAAGAAATTAAATCGATTGGAGTCATTGGACGTACTCCGTGGCTTCGACCTTTTTTGCTTAGTGGTGTTGGAGATGGTGTTGCATCCGCTGGCCCATGCGATCGATATGCCTTGGTTTAATTCTTTTATGTGGGGATTCTCGCATGTGGAATGGGAGGGATTCTCTACGTGGGATCTCGTGATGCCCTTATTCTTATTCATGGCGGGAGTTTCCATGCCTTTCTCTTTGTCTCGTTATAAAGATATGCCCGATAAGATGGCGGTATATCGGCGGATCGGGAAACGGGTGCTACTGCTTTGGGTCTTCGGTATGATGTGCCAAGGTAATTTATTGGCTTTGGACCCGGACCGGGTTTATTTGTATTCAAATACTTTGCAGTCGATCGCTATGGGGTATTTGATTGCTTCCTTGTTATTCTTGCATGTAAGGATACGGGTACAGATCGGTATTGCGGCAGCTCTTTTATTAATCTTTTGGGGAACGATGGAGTTTATTACGGTCGGTAACTATGGGGGAGGTTCGTACACACCGGATAGTAATTTGGCCGAATGGATCGACCGCACCGTACTGGGACGTCTCCGGGATGGGGCGACGGTGGAGAACGGGGAGGTGATATTCGCTACTTGGTATCGTTATACATGGATACTGAGCAGCTTGAATTTCGGGGTAACCGTGTTGACTGGGTTGTTCGCCGGATATATCCTAAAGAACAAATTATATTCCGAGCGGCTCAAATTACGGATGTTATTCGGTATTGGTCTGGGTATGGTTATCGCCGGATGGCTTTGGGGTATCGAGCTTCCCGTTATTAAGAAACTGTGGACTAGTTCGATGGTATTGGTGAGCAGTGGGTACTGTTTCTTGCTTATGGGGTTGTTCTATTATTGGATCGACTATAAAGGGCATCGAAAGTATACGACTTGGCTGAAAGTGTATGGCATGAATTCAATACTGGCTTATATGCTCACTAACGTGGTAAGTTTTAGGTGTATCGGCGAATCCTTGTTTTTCGGAACCCAGCAATATTTAGGAAATTATTATCCGGTGCTCATTGCCATGTGCAATGTATCGGTAATTTATGTACTTTTGTATGCGTTTTATAAACATAATATTTTCCTTAAAGTATAGAAACAAGAAAACTTAGATCGAAGAAAGATGGAATCAATCAAACAAATATACCGGATGGGTCATGGCCCTTCAAGTAGTCATACTATGGGGCCGATGCGTGCGGCACAAATGTTCTTGGAACGTAACCGGGGCGCTGTTCGTTTTAACGTAACCTTATATGGTAGTCTGGCGGCTACGGGAAAAGGCCATATGACGGACGCAGCTATTCTTGAGGTACTACAGCCGGTCGCGAAGACAAATATTACTTGGGAACCCAAGACTTTCTTGCCGTTCCACCCGAACGGGATGTTGTTCGAGTCGTATAATGAGAGTGGCGAGGAGCTGGATACGTGGACCGTATATAGTATCGGCGGGGGAACCTTGGCGAACGAGTCTTTCAATGAATTGAGGACGGAGCAAGTATACGATATGCATACGATCAAGGAGATACAGGCTTGGTGTGAGAAGACTGGCCATTCCTATTGGGAATATGTCGAGCAGCACGAAGGCCCTTCTATCTGGGATTATCTGGCTGAGGTATGGGAAGTGATGCAGGATGCGGTTCGTCGTGGCCTGGAAGCGGAAGGCATCTTGCCGGGAGGTTTGGGCATTCGTCGTAAGGCTTCCGATTATATGATCCGTGCGAAAGGTTATGGCAGCAGTATCAAGAGCCGGGGAATGGTGTATGCCTATGCCTTGGCGGTGTCTGAGGAGAACGCGTGCGGTGGGAAGATCGTGACCGCTCCGACTTGTGGTTCTTGCGGTGTAATGCCTGCGGTCCTTTATCACTTGAAGGAGACGCGTGAGTTCCGTGATTCCCGTATATTGCGTGCGTTGGCTACGGCAGGCTTGTTTGGAAATGTGGTGCGTACGAATGCCTCCGTATCGGGGGCAGAGGTAGGTTGCCAAGGTGAGGTTGGAGTGGCTTGCGCT